>Ga0070754_10002530_pt1 | contig 13423 bp, 20 predicted proteins | sample VirMetDEL_Sep_01_FD_75181 | JGI IMG/M metagenome (GOLD analysis project Ga0070754, IMG submission 75181) | Aqueous microbial communities from the Delaware River and Bay under freshwater to marine salinity gradient to study organic matter... | ecosystem: Environmental > Aquatic > Marine >... | reverse complement strand
GCGCGAAGCTTAGAAATTGACTGCTTTATTTTTGCTACCTTTGCGGTGTACGCGGGGGTAGGGTCTCGTAATTGAGTAAGTAGGTTTCCTCTATAACCACAACTTAAACAGTGGTATAGACCAGTTTCCCGGTCTATACGTAATGAAGGATGCGTATCTTCGTGCTCTGGGTTGAAGCACTTAACTAATACATCTTTACCCTTAGGAACGTAGTGAATTTTCTTTTTATCTAAAATCTCTTCAACTCTAGACATTACACTAACTCTCCTGCGCCAGATGGGAAAGTATTTTCTTTACTTTCTTCTTCTGGTCTCAAGTCGTCTATATTGACTTCTTTAGGATGTATCTTTAGACAATTCCATGCTATTGCTACCGTCGATGTAACTTCGTCAGAACTGCTTCTAACTTTTGACGGTATGAATGTAATTGTGCTGGTTTCCTTATCTGGTTCGAGTAGCTGTGCTGTATCGCAAGCATCTAGTATACCTTTAGAAAGTCTAGCTTCTACGGTAGAGTCTATCTGGTAAGGTGAAACAATTAGTATCCCATATTTCCTAGCTAAGTTTTTAAGTTGCTTAGCTATAATAGTCTGTATCTTCCAATCATACATTTCAGATTCGTGACCATCCCAAACCACTTGGTTAACGTAATCTATTACGGCAACCTTGAACCTATCGCCATACTTGGCTTTTAGTTTTGATAGCTGAACATCGATTGATGCTAGTGAAAGTTCCCTGTCATCTATAACAACTAACTTACTGTCCTTAATGGGTGTGCAAGTTGATTTTAGTTGTTTTTCGAATAAGTAAGGGTCAGGGTCGTCAGACTTTAAAAATTCATCTAAAATATCTTCTGACTCTTCGTATTGACTAGCCAGCCATTCTGCGATAGCCTTTTGCTCTTCAACACTAAATTCACCAGCTTTTATATTCCCATAGTTAACACCAGTAACTATAGAAAGTATCCTCTGGAATGTCTCCTGTCCAGTCATTTCTATTGTGAAATAGACACCAACGTTTCCTTGCTCCATTTGATTTGCTACAATATTGGAGCATACAATACTTTTACCGGATCCTCTTCTTCCCCCTAACAGTATTAGGTCTTCTATTTGACACGTTATCTTACTGTCCCACGTATTAGATAACCCAAGTAGAACTGCGTCTTTAAGAATGTCTTCTTTAGGTTTGAACGCGGTTAGCTCATGCGCAGTTAATACTTTCTCTGGAGACTCAATCTCTTGTTCAAAGTAGATTGGTAGTCTAGCCAAGGTGTCCAACATTTCATTCCTAGAAAGGAGCGATACGTTATCTACAAAATCGGTTATTAAGTCTAGCGCAACCTCTTGGGAGTGGTTATCTAATAAAGCTTCCACCGCCACATCTAAGTCTAGGTTAGTAATATCTAAATTCTGAATAGACTTTAGAACCACTTGAACCCTAGCCGACCTTCCTCTATAAATAGAAATGTCGTTACTAGATGGCAGAGTGTTGAACTCGTGGTAGAAATCTTTAATAGCAGTAAATACGGGTTTGAAGGATTCTGAGAAGTGCTTTTCTTTTATTCTTGAGAAGGCTAATAATGCTTGTTCTGACTCTTTACTGTGCATCAGCAATTTAAGGACTAAGCCTTCAGTATTTATCATTATTGCCCCTATAAGAAAAAAGGGAGTGAGTAACTCACTCACTCCCTCTTAGGTAGTACTAAATATTACTCAGCAGATGCTTCGTCTAACTTCTTACGCTTTGCAGCACCATCGTAGTCTACGCATGTTAATCCACGACGAGATAGTGTAGAACGAATACCGCGAGCAGTACGTCCAGTAGCTTCTACTAGCTGCTCTACTGTCATTGTTTCAACGTCAACGCCTTCAAACACGTCTACGCGAGCTTGTGCGTTGCTTTTCGCTTGCTTAGGCATCTCGATATTATGAGACTTAGTTAGCGCTAGAGCTTTACCGCGAGCAGAGTTAAGAGTTACGCCTAGCTCTTCTGCGATTGCTTCAAGGCTTTCACCGGCTTGAGCCATTTCTACGAACTTAGCTTCTTGCTCTTCAGTATATTTGCGTGGTGGAGCAACTTTTTCAGTTGGCTTCACGTCAGATGTTTTTTCTAGGCTAAGTACTTTACCTTGTACTTGTTTAGGAGAGAACTTCCCGCCTAGGATAGCAGAGCTGATTTCGCCGTAAGTGTAATCACCGCTGTTTGCGTCTAAGAATGCTACTAGCTCTGCTTCTTCTGCTTCAGACCATGCTGAGCTACGAGCTTCACTAGCTTTCTGTACGCTGTAGTCCATTTTACGAAGTTTAGAACCTACAGAACGCGCTGATGTTCCAAGTTGTTCTGCTACTTCGATTAGTTGCGCTTGAGTAATTGTCTCGTCAGGAGCGCCTACCATGTCTACTAGTTGCGCAGTGTTATCTTCATTCCAGCTAAATTTTGCCATATTAATAATTATCCTCTAATTCTTTGATTGTCACAATAGGTAGTCCAAGTTTCTCTGCTTTTTTGTAAGAGCTTGAACCTGTCTTTGAATCATCTTCGCAGACTAAGTATTGTGTTGTTTTGGTTACTGATGATTTTACTTCCCAACCGAGTGACGCTAAATGTGTTGCTGCGGCATTTCGATTAGGAAAGTCGTTTAGTTTGCCTGTAATACACACTACACCTTTTTGCTGTACAGTATTACTGACGGTTTTTTCTGTTACTAAATACTGATCCCATTCGGTTTGTAATTCTGGAATCCAGTCTGTTTCGATCCAAGCCATTAAGTTGTTTGCAGCTTTATCGCCACCACCTACTTCGCGTATAGCTTCATATGACAGGTCGTCTATTTTAATTGAGCCTAGCTTCTTGGCTAGTGAAGTACCTACTAAAGGTATTGACATTCCTGAGATAAAATCTGATACGTAGATTTTCTTATTAAGTCGGTCTTGAATCTGAGCTACTAAGTTGCTTGAGGTTTTATCCCCTATCCCTTTTGTTTTACAAAACTCTTCCGTAAGAGTTAATAGCTCGTTAATATGAGAAATCTCTAGTTTATTAACAGTGACCTCTCCGAATCCCTTGATTTTTAAAATCTTACAAAAGTGCTGTACGCGCTTAGTAGATTGTGCAGGACATGATTTAGAGTTTCGACAGAACAATTGACTGTTTACTGTCTCTAGCTCACTTCCGCAGGAGGGACATTCTGTTGGTACTAAAATTTCCATAGTTATTCCTTGGTCAGGTCTGGGAGAGAACTTCCTAGGTTTACGGAGAAGTTCTTATCTCCCCCAAACCATGAAAGTATTATATACACGTTTGTCAAAAATTACAAGTGATTTTTTGATTTATATCACCGTGTACTCTAATCAATACGGGAAACTACACAAGGTATAATCTCACCGCTGCGAACAATGCCTACCTTGCATCCTATTTCTAAGTCTAGCGCCTTTATAAATTCTATATTGTTAAGAGTAGCGCGAGATACTTTCGCATCCCCTACCATAACAGGTTCTAGAATCGCCACTGGAGAAACCTTGCCGCTTTTTCCAGTCTGCCAAACTACGTCTAAAAGAGTAGTCTCCACAGCCTCAGCATTCTCCTTGAAAGCAAAAGCTCCTTTTGGAAACTTAGAGGTAAAGCCATGCGCTTTGAATTGAGCGTTACTAGATAGTCTGTACACAATTCCGTCTGTTAGAAAGCTTGCTGTTCCATAAGCAGAGGCTAAACCATCTTCTATCTGTAGTTCGGTTACAGGCAAAAATCCGTTTCGGTATAAGAACTTCATGTCATCCGGATATGAAGCAGTAATACCAATAGAAGATTCCGAGGTTTGTACAGAGTAGGCAACAAATTCAATAGATCCTTCTACAACCTTGCTAGAGTACTCGTCGAAGTCTTTAAGGTTTAAAGCTCCAGATACGTAATTCCGTGCATTAGGCATAGTGTGACTACAAACTACTTCTCCAGTAATTTGTACTAAATCCTTGTCGGTTTTGATCTTATGCGGAACAAGCTGTCGGATTTTATCTGTTATATCGCGCCCCTTATATCCATCGCCTCTAGTAAGAGACAATGTATAATTTCCTTGGACGTATAATATTGAGATAGCAGCTCCATCTAGCTTGGGAGTTTTGGTACATCTTTCGATGCTTAGTGGGGCATCCTGCATGTCGTAGCACTTTTGAAGTGAGTACATTCTAAATGCGTGAGGTGTGTCTCCGTTACCAGAGATAGTTTGTCCGTACATACGTTCTAATGTGTCGTATTGCTCATTAGTAAGGATTGGGTTTCCATCGTAGTAGGCTTCAGAAGCAGTTTTAAGTAGTTCTTTCATTTCGTTTCTCTAGTAAAGTTTCTAACACTTCTGCTTTAGACAGAAGATCTACCAAGGCTTCAAACAAAGCCAGTGTGGTATCTAGAGTATACGGGACTGTAAATCCGTTTTTTGTTGGAGCATAGACTCCCTCAAAATCTAAATACCATTCCCGAACTGAAAGATAAGAATTACCTCTAAACTCGGTTACTGACAGCTTGTATAAGATTCCTTTTTCGTCGTTTTTGAATAGTTCGACTTCTAGTTTATCTACGTGACCTTCCAGCATTGCTATTCCCTAGTACAGAACTCAGGGGTACAATCTTAACAATTCTAGATAGTGGTAAGAATCGTAGCTTGTATGAGTTCCAACTCCATACCGCAACTCTGTTGTTATTCAGCACATTTACACTACCATCCTCATTGGCTACTATATGATAACTACCATCAGAGTTTTTACGTCTGGCATTATCAGGTAATTCCTTTTCTATGTAGAAAGACTCGTGTAAGTCACGAGTCCCCGTAAGGTAGGTAATTTGATTGCTGCCACTTTTTCGGTAATACAGGTAGAAGTCGCCTTGTGCGTTACGCTCAAAAGTTTTTGCATCCATATTATTACCCCTTTAGTGCTGTTGCTTGTGTTAGAACGCTTGTGAAGTACTGTGCAGCTTTACCTGTTAACTTAGTCACGATATCTTCGTCGATTAGGTCTTCGTCGATAGTTGCAATTGCAGTTTTTAGTTCTTCAATTGCTTGTGCTTTATTAACACGCTTAGCGCCAGTTGAGCCGTCAGCAGATTTAGCTGCTTTAGCGGTTGGAGTTTTCTTGACGTAAACGTCAGCTTTAGATAAGATAATACGCACACCGTTAACGGTCTTATCAAACTGCTCTGATAAGCTCTTTACGATATCCGCACTGTGGTCGCCGCGCTCTTCTTCTGGAAATTTTTCGATTTCCGTTACGTATTGCGCAATTAGTTCATCTTTTGATTCAGGTGTCCAATCAGACATTTTTTGTTCCTTCTTTTATTATTGAAAAGGTATTATATTATGATTCGGGCTTTTAGTCAAGAAATTTAATGAATTTCTGACTTACTAAACCCTAACGCGTCTACTCGTGTGTTCAGCTTAGCTAGAGCATCAGTATTTAATAGCCTAGTTCTGAACTTAATACGACGCGATACGATACTTTCCTTAAAGTCCCTAGATACTTTTTTCTCTAGTGGACGTTCTTTTAAGATAGGAGCTGCGTAGGCACACATAGCTAGGCTATGTCCCATAGCCTCATTTAAAAACTGATCCACTCTATTACAGTATCTGTCACCGTTTACTATGATAAGATTAACCTTGCGATTATATTTACCACTATGTAGAGAGTATATTTTTCGTATACCTTTCATTAGGTAGTATTCAGGGTCTCCAGGCTTTTCTAAATCTATACAGCCTAAATGACTAGTAATAAGTTGGTTGAATACATAAGTAGCAAGCCTACGATCGCCACGCTCTAGGATAAATATATCAATGTCAGATCTATTCATTGTTCGCGCATACTTAAATTTTAAGCTAGGCTCAGGTAGACAATGAAAGGTTGCTAAAGAGCCCCCCAGTAAGACGTGGGAGTCTAAGAACATATCTTTTACCTTGAAAACTAGCTCAGATACGTCTTCTACGCTATAGATATGCTCTGGTCGGTTTTTATTGTGAAATTCTAGCTTACCAGAGCTAGAAGCTGCTGCGGTAAGATTACTCGTCTTCATCTGCTGCCTCGACTACAAATTTTACAGATATCCCAGAGTCTTCAATGCCGTATTCTTCCATTAGGTTCATAATCTCAGCATCTACCCCTGAAACTACATCAGATAATAGTTGGTTAACTTCATCCTTGAAGCGATAATGACGTAGTTCGATATTAGCTGTCTCTAGTTCTTTTTGCTGTTCATTGATTATTTCTTGCTTCCTATCAAGATCCTGGGTTAGACCCTTGATAGTACTATTAGCCTGAAACAGCTTTGACTCAACATCGGTTACGTACTGTTTAACGCATCGCTCTTTCTTCTCATAGTCTTCGCATCGCTTTTCAAGTTTATTAACTATACACTTGGTTTCGTTAACTAGCGTTTGTTTTTCAGAAACAGTTTGTTCAATCTTACGCTGAAGCTCTTTAATCTGAAAATCTTTTTTACGTGTAACAACGACTAAGTCGTTCTCCATTAGTTGTTTTATTTCAGCAATACGCTTTTTCAGCGCAGTATTCTCTTTTCGTACTGCGTCTACCATAAGTTGTCGTACACAATCTTTAGCTAGATATGTATTAACTACCATAGCCAGCTCGTCCCGTTCATCGCTAAGTTCGTCCAAGACTTTTTTACCCATATCCATACCTTCTTTGAGCATAGATATTTCTTTATCTTTCTCTTCTAGACTGCTTTTAGCCTCTGAAAGCATATTGTAAAGTTGTTGAACCTCAAGGTATAAAGCATTATTTTCGTTTGTTTGCATTTTTAACTCCTTCGTTAATTTTAATCATAATTTCATCATCGCTAATAGCAGACTTGATAAGTCCTTTTACATCAACCCCAAGCTCTACCAGATGCTCAAGCGACCCAAGCTCTTCTGGAGGCTGATAACAGTACTGGTTCATCGACTCGTTGATTACTTTAACACGATACGCATTTTTAAATTTTGCCTTAACGATACCAATCGAGCCATACTTGGCTACCCATACATATTGTCCGTTTTCAAAAGAATCCGCCATACATTCATCAGGTAACAAAGGCGGGTTAAGCTCGTTTACACGCTCGTTAGTTCTAAGAAGAGCACCATGCTTTTCTAGATGGTATTTAAGAATCGCAGTGCTACGGTAGTAGTTATCTGATAGTTCAGCTAAAGAATCACCAGACAAGTAATCTGTGATGATATTTACTACTTCGGCTTTTGTAACAGGCTCTTTACGCTTCTTAGCGCGAAGTCGCTTGTCCCGCTCTAGACCCTGCTGATAATCTTCGATAAGCGTACCTAGACGCTTAGTATTATACGCAATGCCAAGCATTTCACAGGCAGCTTTTTTAGTCGCTTTATCTGTTTCCAAATAAGCGATCACACTTTCCATTTGTTCTGGAGTTACATCAAGTTTAGCTCTAGCCATAATTATAGCTCCTCTACTGACATTACACTATCGTTTCTAAAAGAACGCCAACCTTTTGCTTCAAGGTCATAAACAGGCGTAACGTCCTCCGGACGTGTGTTACGCATCCCACCTTTAAGTGTAGGATTTACGATTTCTGGTTGCAAGGTACAAACCATCTTGCGGATAGATTTGTCAACTTTCTGAAATGTTACTACCATGGCGCCTTGTTTTGCATCTTCTACAAACTTAACTCTATCGAATTTCATAATCTTTCCTCATTTCTTAATATACGTATATTATATTAGATTATAAGAGATTTAGCAATTCTTTTCTTAATTTTCCTGCTTCTGAGAGTATCTGAATATACGTGTTGTGAGGGTTGAAGTTATCTATTCTAAAGCTATGTTCTAATAACTCTGGAAATAATCGTACCACAAGGGGTACTACTTGACATCTGGTTTTGTCTACCTCTTTAAGTTTTGGTTGGTTAGGGTTTTTGGTTGGAGCACGCCTACGCTTTCTAGGCGGGCGTGCTTTATGTGGGTTAGCTAAGTCATCAAACGATTTCACAGGCTTTTTCCTCTTTATTAAGTGGATTCTCGTAGCCCTTGAACAAGCAATAGCGCCTATACAACTCTTTTACCTCTTCTACGTCGTCTAATGTTTCTATCATACACCTTTTAAGGACATTTTTAGCATAAGCCATGCTTGGTCTAGCTTGTTGTCCTGTTGATAAGTAAAAGTGCTTACCTTTCTCTCTAAGAGCTACCATTAGCTTCTGAGTAGATGCTTTACTAATCTCTTCCCAGAACACTGGAATAATAGAATGTAGGAAGTCTAGCTTCTCTTCAATCTTTAACTGAACAAAAGCGTGAGCATCGTCAAAGCTGATACTATCTTCATCTACGTCGTATAACGCACAATAAAGCATTTTCAACTCATAGACATCGTTGTGCCTTGGTATGAATGACTCTGCTTTAGAATTTAGTAACGCTGTTGCTCTTTCGATATAGTAATCTTCCTTAGCTGCGGCTTCGTCTGGCGGCTCATAAGGGTCTGTAATGGCTTCAATCTTACATCCTGCCCTAATTAGGTAATAATTAAATGTACCTAAGTAAGACCTGAACTCTCGTTCTCGTCTTAAAGCAAAACTATGCCTTGCTTTTTCAAACCATCCCGATTCTACCTTAGAGTCCTTATATCCGGTAACGTATCCTTTGATATTACTAAAAAAGTAATGAACTTCACTAGGATCACGCTCACGCATTAAAGCCTGAAATCGCATATTTGGAGTATGGTTAGAAGTCTTAGTTATGACGAAAACTGCATCAAAATAGCTAAAGTCAACTCCATTAGTGACGCTAGGAGAGCATAGGAGAGCATCCACTCGCATGCCGTCGAGTGCAACGTCTGTATCGTTAATGATTTGCTGTACGTCTGAATCCATTTTAGAATTTGCATGGGCTACCTTTATGTTTTTGGTTGGGCAGGCTCTTGATAGAGTTTTCTGCATTATATTAAGTTTGTCGGGCCCTTGGTCGGTAACGACCAGCGCCTTAGAACCTGTCTCTAACGACCCTTGAACAGCTCCCCATATAGAGGACTCTTTGTGGTGTCGATAAGCAGGTATATTTTTTAAATTTGGGCGATAGTGATCTACTCGGTAAAAATCTCTGTTACCTTCAACTAGCTCTATGTATTGCGCTACAGTCTCTTCTGATAAGTCTCCATCAGATAAAACTACCACTTTAGTATAAGTGAGTAATTCAAATAAAATTTCCCTAATTTGAAACCTAACTTCATCATCGATAATCTTAGCAAACAATAGGTTGTTTAGTACCGAGTCAGCTTCATCAATAAATAAGAAATCAAAGTCTCTAGTGAAATCTTTAATCTTTACTAAGCTATGTAGAGTTCCTGATAATCTATCCAGTGATCCAGTCGCGAAGTCTAACCTTGCTTGAGGCGAGCGAAAGTCTCCAGCTTTGAATCTGGCAGCGTTTGATTCTACTAACGCGGATGTATCAGTAAGTGCTAAGAATTTTCCTTTAATATAGCCGTTTCTTAACCAAGTTTCAACAGTATGTGTTTTACCCGTACCCAACGATGCTTTTAGAAATACTACACCGTCACTAGGCATTTTTTCTTTGTTAATGTCTAGATATTTTGGTAAAGACCCACTTTGAATAGTGGATATAGGAAGTTTTTCATACTCATTGGGAATGCTTCTAACAGAGTTGTTTTTTATCTCTATTATAGCTGCAGCTTTAGCTTGGTTTACGTAGTCTTGCTCAGAACCTGGACGTTTCTTCTCTAGGACTTTTTTAACCATAGAATCGAGTAAGTTTATGTTAAAGGTATCCTGAACAGCCTCATGGTATAATGAAATTATTTTTGTACGCAAGCCGGATTCGGCTATATTCCAATTTTCTACAACAGACCATTTTCTCCAAAACGCTTCTGATGCTTCTGAACCACCATCAATTTGTTGCAGGTACTCATAGACCTCCTCTTCCGAGGCTCGCACAGTCTTTGCGTAAGATGAAATAGTATTAGGTATTCTAGCTACTACTCCATATTCATAGACGGTTCTTGGGCTTCTAATAAAAGGGTCGTCTACACCAATGAACATTGGGGCAGCCGTATAATGCGCTTGTACGTCATGGTACAATGCGGTATCTACTAACTCATCGCTAGTATCAAAAATTTCCTTATATCTAGAGTTAACTTGCATAAATAAATTACGAAGTTGCCCTTGCGTAAGATTAGAATCATTTTCTATCCACAAGTGAATACGGATATTTTCAGTCATACCTGCTTTGGCAGACGCTTGGCAAATAAAAGCCATGTCGTCAGGGAAGACCTCTGGATCGCATTTATGTAGTAAATTACAGACGTAATTTCCCTGCGAAATAAGGTCAGTAGCAGATATATGAGCTGGACGAATGATTCCGTCAACGTCTATTGCTATAATTTTCGATGGATGTGGTTCAACCTCGTCTACTCGACGAAAAACCTTATCACCTTGTTTTGCTCTACAATACTTATGCCTAATAAGCAACTTTCGCGGGTCATTTTCTAGGCTTTGAAGTACAGGTAAGAGTTGTTGCAAGCAATCTGGGTCGTAAAACGACCCTAGCTTGTATCGCTTACGGGCATTAGCAGGTTTTTCACCGCTACCCGTAAAACGTTTACAGAAATAGGTATCTACCGCTAATACGCGGTAGAACCCGTTTTCATTTTTATCGTTATAGTCGCAAGCCTCAAGAACTTGTAACGTCATTAAAATACTTCCTCTAATAAGTCTACTATTTTTTGCGCGGGGTACTCCGGTCGCCGGTCAGCGAGTGCGATTATGCCGTTCCTCTCTGCCTTTGGTTAGTCACTCTATACTCTTTCCAGAATGGGCTACCGGTAAGGGTCGCCAGGCTCTGTTCTGTGTATAGACTGTCAGCTAAACTTAAACTGATACATGCACCACACAGGTATACGCCAACTCTGAACCACAACAAAAGTTCCTAGCGGAAGACGTAAGCCCTCTAAATTGTTGTAAGGGCTGCTACACTTGCATTATAGGTTGTATTCTTCTGAATCTATTTCAAATTCATTAATCTTACGTACCTCACGATAACGTTGTAAGGTAAGTTCAATTGATTGTATTTCACGTTCTAGGGTATTGCCTTCTTTCTGTCCAAGTCTCGCGACTGTCTTCAATATATGAAAAAGGCAACCAGATGGGTCTCGTTCACCCAACTTCCAAATTTTTGCAACTGCGTACGGGTCTAAAACGACCTGACCAGTTAGTGTATCGTCTCTACGTAAATGATACGTAAAGTCGTAGTGTGACGTTTTACAATCTTTATTGTCTGACACTAAATAAACTCCTAGTTCGTTAATTACATGGGAATCTCCTTAAATAGTTTTTCCCTCAATTTCTGTAAACTATTATATAGATTTTACAGCAAATTTGCAAGTGATTTTTTAATTTTCACAACTATTTACCATATTTAATCTCAGGTTCTAAACGTGGGTCATACTCATCATAGTGTTGCGCAGCGCATTTATGCAGGAACTCAGTAAGGTCATCCGCTTCATGCCATTCTGGAACAACTACATCAAGTTCTTTTATAACATCAACGTATACCTCATAAATAGTATCCCTAGTCCCCAGCTTATAACGTGGCACAATAAACACTTCTTCATGTTCATCCCACAAGGCCACATAGCTGTTTCTAGCGTGTACTAAATACACCTTATTATGTTCAAGTTTCATATTACTCTACTCCAAAATTTCTTTAGCCCTCTCTAGGCTATTTTCGTCAATAAATCCTGTAAAATCAGCATTACCTTCGTATACTATTAAAGCACCACGGTCTTTACGTTCGTTTTCTTCTAGGTAGAACCAAACCCCATTAATCAGGATACGTAAGCTGTGCTTAGTTATCTTAATAGCTAGAAACACTTCTTTGGTGGTTAGTCCCAGCTCTCGAAGACTTTCGTTTAAATTGTACGGCTTTACAAATACCGCTTGCTTATCACGCACACCATATCTTAAATTTGCATCAAACATTTATTCCTCCTAGAACACGTTTTAAGTATATTATTTTTTCACGAACAAACGGTCTACCATACACGTGTATAGTATCTACTAACTCATTTAGAACTTCAAGTTTAGCATTAATTTTAATGCGCTTCAGTTCAGCACCTGAAAATTCAAACCTACTATTATACAGCTCTTCTTTTTCTACTTTTTTAAAAGTCTGTGTAAAGAATCATCGTCGGGGTATATTTGTATAAGTTCTTCAACTAGTCCTCTAGCCTTGCTCGTTTCTTTAGCCGTATCCAAGCCACTCATTAATGTTAATGTTGTTTTTTCTGTAGTATTCATAATCAATTACAAATTCCTCACCATATATTGCTCCAAATTCTGCATCCCACTTGTCCCATTTAACCATGTGACCTTCCCAGCCACCGTGACTGTGTACTATACCTGTAGAATCTTTTTCAGCGTATAGATTGCCAGGACTAAATTCATCAGGGCCGCTACTAAGCTCTTTTGTAAACTTAATTCTAGTGCCGACAGGTAACTTAACCTTTTTAAGATCTACCTTTGGAGGTAGTTTCATGTACTTCATAGATCTACTCCTATATATGTGTGGCTCTTATGGTCTGATATAGCAGAGTCTTCGTACTGTTTAAATCTTTTAACTTTGCCTTTTTTGAGTAAGTATTTTAGGTCTTTGTCTTTTATATTCCAACCCCCTCCACCAGACCAATTAAGACATATTCTATATCCTGTTGATAAAAGGGACATAATTTCTTTACGTCTAGCTACCCCATAAGGCATTTTTAAGATTGCTATACTTCTCTCACCAATTTCTAGTAACTCTGAGAACCTAAATCTAGATTTCCAGTCCGAAGTAGCTTTTATTCTTTCATGTTTATTTGAATAATTCATACCGACACCGCCAAACTTGCAAATAATAAACTAATAACCGCAATAGTAAATACTACACCTTTAAGAAATCCTATAAGCTGACCCTTACGCATACCTCTCCAGTAGTTAGACTCGTAGTCTGGCTCGGCATCTAATTCGGTGGTAAAGATTTCGTGTGTGCCTACATACAATGATATAGGGTTATCTATTCTAGAGTTTACAGCAGCCAAATACGTAGGTTTAGGGTACGCACTTAAACGTAACCTGTTGTTGCTGTCGCGGTATAAATTAACAAAACCTAATGAACCATTCTTTTTCATTCTCGTTCCTCAATTAAAATAATGTACATATTATACGAAAATTATGGTTATTCGTCAACAACTTTTTAAAATTATAAATACGCGTGTGTAACTCTATTTTCAGGGTAATTCTTGCATTGGTGATGGGCGCACCCGTCTGATTTACGGGTGTGAATTGGAATATTTCCCTTGATTTTTAGAAAGTTGTATGTATAATAGTATTCATGGATAAGGTTTACGGAGAGATTTTTAGTAAAGGTCACT
>Ga0070754_10002528_pt1 | contig 13426 bp, 18 predicted proteins | sample VirMetDEL_Sep_01_FD_75181 | JGI IMG/M metagenome (GOLD analysis project Ga0070754, IMG submission 75181) | Aqueous microbial communities from the Delaware River and Bay under freshwater to marine salinity gradient to study organic matter... | ecosystem: Environmental > Aquatic > Marine >... | reverse complement strand
GTAAAGTTGGAAAAACATCCTCTAGATTCCTGAATCCAAAAATCAGGATTTTATTTTTCCTTTTTCGGGGATTAAGAACCAGGGTAATAATATGCTGTAATTAATCCTTAAATATTGATAATTAGATTTCAAAAATATTCGTTTCTCGTTTTTTAAGGATATATTTCATATAAATTTATTAATTTTGGATTTAATCCCCTGAAAATTCAAAATGTATATTTACGAAATACTTTTGTTCAAATATATGGATATTATATATTAATATTGAATTTTATCCTCGGAAAAATCTAAATGTATATTTGTGAAATGCTTTTGCTCAAATAAATTGATGGATATGTAATTTACAATTAATTAATCTTGAATTAATTTAATCTCTCTATTTTCTCTCTAATCAACTATTTTTATAGAGTTGTATGAAGAATTTTATTTTTCATTCATCTTCATTTTTATTTTTTCATTATTGACTATTGATTTTCAATTGCCAAGAGAGAAATTAGAGAGATTTAATTAAAAATAAAATATAATAAATATAATTCTTTTATTATATAAATGAGTGACGATCAATCACAAAACTTTTTTATGAAAGCCCTTGATAATGAAAATAATGATGGAATTCAAAAATATAACACTTCTCTTATCAAACAAATTAAAAACGATTATTTACAAAAATTATTATTACCTAGAGATAAATTAAAGGATTATCATTTAAAATTAAAAGACTACAGATATGTAGATGATTTAACTGACATTCAATATGGAAGATATATTAGATGGATTAATTTAAATGATCCAAATAATATAAAATTAACTACTGGTGGAATAATAATTGATATAAAAATATTAGCAAGTGGGATTCATGTTGTTTGTAAAAACAACAAAAATCATAGATTTCAAATAAAAATAGATGAGTGTTTTATATTTCAAAAATTAACGGATCAAGAAAAAATTATACTTTATGCACTGGATCATGTGTCAAGCTAACTTTTTGAAGCCAACAATGTAAACAATATTTTTTTCGTAAAATACCGAACCTAGGTTCATGTATATCAAATATTTCTTTCTTTATTTCTACTGGATTTTTTTTACATTGTAAACAAGAAATTCTATTATATACTTTATTCCAAATTTCTGTAAATTCCTTGACTGTTGTAGCAGAATAATCTGTTCTATAAAAAAAATCTATTACTTGTGGTTTTTTTTGTTGGTTTATCTGTTTTTTTTTAGGCATATATATATTTATCATCTCATTTTTAATATATTTTTCCATGTCTTTATACGATTCATGGCATTTACATGTAAAGTAGAATAAACTGATAAAGAATAATCAGTTGTTAATAAATTATCCTCTTTATGTTTAAACACCCTTTCATTAAATAAATTTTCTGCTCTTTCAAATGATTGTTCAAATGTATTTCCATTACAATACATATCATAAATAACACACCTGTCGAAATCATAAGCAGATAATATATCTGCCTCCCTAACACAATGATACGCATTTTGATAAATACCCAAGTTGGGAAATCCATTTTTTTTTACTGTAGAATAAGACATTGTGGAAATTATTCTTAAAATTATTTCTTTTTTCTCTGTATCGATATCTTTTTCAATAAAATTTTCAATTTGTTTTAATCCTTCTACTTCATCCATATATTTTTTATCACACATATCATGTAATACTGCCGAAATATAAATAATATCTTCATGATCTACTAATTCAGGATGTATTTCTTTTTCTGCTTGATAAATATCATGGGCATAATTTAAAACATCCATACTATGTGAAAGTCCATGTGATTCATCTATATTATAAGTGCTACATACACTCATTACAAATCCAAATAACTTATTTAATATATTAAAGTTCATTTTTAGTATTTTAACCTTATATAAAATAAAATAATAAATTCAATTTTATTTTATAAATTAGCACTATTTAAGCTTTGTTGTAAATTTGAAAAATATCTAATATATTGATTCAAAATGGATTTATAGATTAGTTTTAATGGAGGGAATTGATTACAAATATGTAAACCAGCTTTAATTTGAACTGGATTACTTAAAGCAATATAAATAGATTTAAAAACTAATTCATCTGAACTCCACTCATCCATATTTTCGGATTGTGGTTCTATGTAAGGAATATTTTGAGCAATAATAATTAATTCAGCTAATTTTGTCATTATTTTTTATTTTTATTTTTATTTTTATTTGCCCGTTTTGTCTTATTAAATCCTATATTTTTGCTAAATTTTTTTAAATATTTTTTTGTTTTATTTTTTTTATGTACTAATTTCTGCTTTTCTTTACATTTAAAATTGTAAAAATCTATATTTCTTTTTTTAAATATATTCTCTCTACATAAAGCTATTGCTGCTTTCTCATTTATCTTATCACTTTTTACTTTTTTAATACATCTACATAATTTACCAGCTAAAGCTTCTTCTGCTACTTCTTTGTAGGATTTATTTTTTGGTTTATTTAATTTATAATAATCTACAATTTTTCGATAATCATTATTATTTAAATCCATGAAATCTATAATAAATACTTAGATTTTTAATAAAATAATAATGTATATAATGAAAAAAAAAATAGTAGTATTTGATGTAGATGAAACATTAGGATATTTTACTCAATTAGGAATATTTTGTGATTGTTTGGATATATATTTTAAAGATAACGAATATGGTAATAAACATTTTAATGATATTTTAGAACTATGTCCAGAATTTATAAGACCTAAATTATTACCTACATTGGAATTTTTAAAAACAAAAAAAAAAGAACATAAATGCTATAAAGTGATGATTTATACCAATAATCAAGGACCTAAAATATGGGTTGAAAATTTAAAAAAATATTTTGACTATAAATTAAATTATCATTTATTTGATCAAATCATTGCTGCTTTTAAAGTTAAAGGGAAACGTGTAGAGTTAGGTAGGACTTCACATGATAAAAGTGTTGATGATTTATTTAGATGTACTCATTTACCTACTGATGTGGAAATTTGTTTTATTGATGATGTATTTCATCATAAAATGGAAGATGAAAAAGTATATTATATAAATGTAAAACCATATCATTATCATTTAAGTTTTTCAACATTTCTATTAAGATTTGTAAATTCTAAATTAGGTTCAAAAATAAAACATGATCCAAATTTTATTAGCGTTATGAATGGATTATATAGTAAATTCAAATTTAATGAAGAAATAAAGGATAATAATGAACAAACGATTGATGGAATAGTTGGAAAAAAATTGTTTCAACACATAAAACAGTTTTTTTACGAAAATAATAATCAAAGCTTAAAAAATAAAAAGAAAAGAAATAGTAATAAAAGTTTAAGACGAAAATAATTATTTGACAAATTTACTTAATTTTATTAATTCTGTTAAATCAAGTTTTTCTGCTATGTTAGAAAATGCTGTAGTTGTTAATAAAAATATAGCTGATGAAAATACGACAGTTCTATCAAATTCAGTAAATTTAGATTTAACAAACGGATTAAATTTTATGATTAAAAATATTATTACATAATACTTCATAAATGAATCTAAAATGCTCAAATATCTAGGATTATATTGGTCTATTTGAAAAAAAGCAATTAAATATAATATATAAGACAAATATAAGGCAACATAAAATATTTTTTCGTGTAAATTTTTCATTTATATATTTAATGGTTATTTTTTTGAAAAATTAGTTAATTTTTTTATATAAGTTTTTTTTATTGACTGTATAAGTATATTATATTGAATTTCAAGATTATATTCTTTTAACCTCCTTATATTTTTAATGTGATAAGATGGAGCAAATTTATATTGATCCATTATATTATCATTCTATATTACTTTCTAAATTCATTTGTTTTTTATATACATCTAAAGAACGAGCACTGGCGTCCTTAGAATCAGTATATTTTGGCATCCAAAAGTATGGAATAACATTTCCATTTGAAGCATAATATTTTTCAAAAATTTCTCTATAATATAACTGTTCTTTTGTTTGAGGAGGATTATGTTGATATTTTATCTTTGATTCATTTAAATCTTGGTCTGTATATTTATCTTCCAAATGTTCTTGAATTATTTCATACCAAGATTTTTGAACACTACTTACTCCATCACTAAAAGCTTCTTTTGTTCTCCATAATACTTCATTTGGTAATAGATTATTATCCATAACTTCAAATGATTTGCGTAATAACCATTTTTCCATTCCCTTGTAATTGTTAAAATTTCTATGATCAATTGGTAATGATAAATAATTATGAACAAAAGATCTATCTAAAAATGGAGTTCGAGCTTCTAAACCATGACAAGATATAGTTCTATCACTTCTTAATACATCAAAATATTGTATATCCTTTAATAATCTTTTACATTCATAATCAAATTCAATATTATTAGGACAATTGTGGAAATACATGTAACCACCAGTCAATTCATCTGAACCATCTCCATTAAATATAACTTTAGCATCGCTATTTTCGGAAATATATTTAGCTACTAAATAATTACCAACACTAGCTCTTACAGTGGTAGTATCATAACTTTCAATTTGATAAATAACCTCCTCAATATTTTGTAAGAATTCATTTTCAGAAATCATTATTTCGGTGTGATTACTATTAATATGATTTGCTACCTTTTTAGCATATTGTAAATCAGAACCATTAGGCATACCAATACTATATGTTTGTAATTGTCCACTTGGAACAAATTTAGCAACTAAAGCAGTTATTAAACTGCTATCTAATCCACCCGATAATAAACAGGCTAAATTAGTGTCCATTGTAATAACTCTTTTCTTAACTGCTTCAAATAAATTATTATAAATAATTTTGAAGCTTTGTTCTAATGGGTCCATTCCTAAGTTAAACAGACGATTTGTCATATTATAATTAAAATTAGTATATTTAACAGGTGGATGAGTAAAATATTTACCATCTCTATTAGTTAATCTAAATTTAACATAGGAACCAGCTTTAAAATTAGAACATTCATCACATAAATTAGAAATTTGTTTTAAAAGAGATGAGAAATAAATGGTATTACGATAACGACCAAAATATAATGGTCTAACACCAAACGGGTCCCGAGCTATATAACCGATATTTGAATTTAAATCAAATAATATAAAAGAAAAAACACCGTCTAGATTTTGTAATGTATATTTAATTCCATATTTTTTATATAAGGGAATAATGGCTTCACAATCAGATTCTGTTACAGGGGTATAATTTAAATTAGAAAAAATTTGTTTATAATTATAAATTTCTCCATTACAAATTAAAATAACTCCATCAATATTTAAAGGTTGCATAGAATTATTATTTAAACCATTAATGGCAAGTCGATGAAAACCTAAAATCAAGTTGTCGTTAATTCTTTCTAATTTAGAATTTTCTGGACCCCTTGATTTTCCTTTCATAAAATTTTTTGAAATTAAATTTGTATCAATAATATCATTTTTATATTGAAGCAAACCAAAAATCCCACACATTGATAAAATAAAATAAAAACCCTTTAGGTATTTTATAAAATATAATATTCTATTTATATATTAATGAATAGAATGCAAGGAGTAGTAAATGGAGTATATTTATGTAATCATGGAAGAGTTGATGAGATAAATGATAGAATATCTGATAGAAATATTCCTTCTTCATCTCTTCAACCACAATATAGTATAAGACCTGTTTCAACAAAATATGGTTATATGCAAGTTCTAGATCAGTATAAAAAACCAAATATATCATTAAATAGTTATCAACCATATTCAACCAAAGCCATTTTTAATCCTGGAAATGCACAAGCACCTTGGAACGGGTTTTCAAATAATATAAATGTAGAATCACAATTAAGAAACCAATTTTTTGCCTTACAACGATGTGAACAATCTGAATTTGTTCCTTCTTCGGATAGTGATTTATATAAGACAACAGTAAATTTTAAGCCAGTTCAACAAACTCATCCATTATTATTTGATAAACCGGAATTTGCACCTTTTAATCCAAATACATTAAATTGTAAAGAAAATATATTTTATAATTCATCAGTTCAATGTGTAAAAGATGGACCAGTATGTTTACCAGAAAAAGAAATGAATTAAATAACTAAAAAAATATTCATATAAATATGTAAATGGATATTTCTATGAATGAAATTGATAATATAACATTAGAATATTTTTTGAATAAATCACAATATCAAGGGCTAATCAAAAAACATGATATATTAAATGATAAAAATTTTATATCGGAAAAAAAATTCTATAAGAAAAGAATATTAGATCTAACAAAAAAATTATTTAGGAATGAAATAGAAGATTTACAGTTAAAGAATGTATTTAATGGGTATATAAAATCGTGCTGTAATTATTTAAAATTTCAAGATAAAAAAGATATAATTCAAGAAAATTATAGTGAAGAAGAAGAAATGGTAAATGAAGATATATTAGACCAGATAGAAGAAGTAGGTTATAATAATTGTGATTATTTAATACTAAAGGAGAAAGAAACTAAAAAAATCACAATGGATAATTTTATTATAAAGAATGAAAAAAAACCAAGTGTAATTTTACCAGAAAAAAAGAAATATAATTTAAAATCTAAGGATTTAAAAACAAAAGGTATAGAAAAAAAGAAAAATATCAATAATAAATATGAAGATATCCAGAAGACATAAAAGAACAAAGAAGAGACATAATAAATCTAATAAAAAGAAAGATAAATTAAATAAGGTTAATTGTAGTCCAAATCCTAATAAAAATGGATTTTCGTGTTATACTGATAATGCATTACATAAGATGCGAAAGTTATGGAATATTAGACATCCAAGAAATAAAATTAAATCGAATGATCCAAAGGAAATTTGGAATTCATTAAAAGCGAATTTGGCGAGTAGTTGTGATAAAGAATCTTGTTGGTTAAGAAGTAAATTTATGGAAGGGAATGTAGATTCAGAATTATTAAATTATACTTTTGCACCAAAAGCTCCAAGAGAATGGAAAAATAAGCCAGATGAATGGTTAAGCAGTGTAGATATTGAATCTGTAATGAAACAATATGAAAAGTTTTATAAATGTTTTGTCTTTTTAGGACCATCACCAATAGATTATGATAGACATAAATTATATGGAGAATGTGTTTGGGAAGAATTATGTAAATTTAATTTGAGTGAGGAAATAAAAAAAAATAAGAATAAAATAGGTGTAATTTTTAATACTCATCCTCATTATAAATCTGGTGAACATTGGATATCTATGTTTATTAATATAAAAAAAAAATATATCATCTATTTTGACAGTAATGGAAATGAACCTCCACCTGAAGTAAATAAGTTTGTAGATACAATAATATCACAAGGAAAACAATTAGGAATAGATTTTGAGTATTATAAAAATAGTATAGAACATCAAGAAACAGAATCAGAATGTGGAATGTATTGTTTATATTTTATAATAGAAATGCTTAAGGATAGGTCACCAACTTATTTTTTAAAAAATAAAATAGATGATGAGGAAGTATTTAAATTAAGAAAAAAATATTTTAATATACATTAAAAAAGAATATTTAAAATAAAAACTCTATTTTAAATATATGAGTTTTTTAGCACAAGAAAATAAAGGATTAATATGGACTTTATTACAAGATAATAATACATTTGATGGACTAACTAATGATAAATTTGCATTTGTTCAAAAAAAGTTTGAAGATATATTAAGTCATATAAATATTGAATATGGGAATAATGGATTATTAGAAAAAAATAAAATAGCAATCGAAATGAGTATTGATATGATAAATAAAGAAAAAAAGGGAATAGATAAAAAGATTCAAATGATTTATAAAGCACAAGATTTAGAAGATGAGAGAAAGTCAAAATTAAATGAAGAATATAATCAACAGAAGCAACAATTAGATACGATGATTAATCCTACCAAACCTAAAGAAATAAATTTTAATGATAATATAAAAGATGATGAAGATAGACCAATTGGAAATGATATGGACAGATTAATAGCGGAGAGAATGGCTTCAAGAGAAAGAGAATTAGAAATACCAGAAATATCAGAAGAGGCAAAAAAATGGTTAAATAATGATAATAAAATAAATAATAATATTGAAACAATAAAAGAAGAACAAAGAGAAGATAGAAAAGAACCAAAAAAAGTATCTTTTAATGATAATAATGTAAATAATATTTTTGATAAATTAAAAAAAAAAACAATCGAAAAAGAAGTAAGAGAAGAAATAGATTTTAAAAAAGAATATAATTTATTATTAAGCAAAAAAAATCAAATGCTCTTATTATTTAAAGAAATTGAAGTTAGTTTAAATAAACTAATTGAATATAAAGTATAAAGTAAAATATATAATATATAGTATATAAATGCCAAGAAAGAATAGTAAAGAACGAGCTCTTAGTTTTGAAATTAAAGATAGAAGGAGCTATAGTATAGGTAGCAACGGAAGTATTGAGACTATAGATCTAGATGATGAAAGTTTTAATAAACCTATAAATGAAAATAAAAAGAGGAGAAAAAGAGAGATAAATATGGAAGATAATAAACGGCGCAATACACCTGATATAATAACAATAAAAAAATTAATAGAAAAATTTAGACAAGCATTTATAAATAAATAGTAAAAAATCATTATTTATTTATTTAAACTCTAACAAATTTAACTTTACCATCTGCTTTTTTAATTAAATTACCAATTTTTATAGGATCACCTCCAAATTCTTTTGCTTGTTGAACAGATTCAAAGTCAAATACTTCCATAGTAGATTTATTTAAGGCAAATGTTTTTTTAACTCCATCTACAGGAATTTTAATTTCTTCTGCTACCCAAGTAATTTTTTCTTTATTTAAATCTCCAATTTTATCTGATTCTTCATTACTTATGGATGGTTTAAAAGAAAAGGTATTTGGATTTGTTTTACCAAATGTAAAACATTTGATAGCATCTTTAGTTCCAGGTTTATTAAATAGAGAACAATCCATAGAGGATTCAGTTATAGCTTTTAATAATTCTTTGTTAATTTTTTCCTTTATACTTGATATTTCATAAAGAGCTTCATCACTAGTAATCGGTAATGATTTATCTAATTTACTAACATCTTGTATTTTTAATTGAACAGATGCTTCACTTTCCAATTGTTTTTCTGTAAATGTCATAAGATATAAAAACACTTTTACTGTTCTTAATTCTTCTGGTAATGCTTGATGACTACATATTCGTCTAGCTCTACCGATGACTTGTTCGGTTCTTACCGGATGCCAATAAGGTTCTGTAATATGAACATACCTAGTATTTTTGAGAGAAATACCTTCTGCACCTGAAGCAGTAATCATAAGAACTTTAATAATTTCACCATATAAATTATTAGTAGATATAGGTGTTAGTTCACTAACTAATGATGAAGGAACTTTATCCCAATCACTATTATAAATATTTCTAATTATTTCTTTTTCTTCGTCTTCTTCAGTGCCAGTATATAAAGCAAATGTAGGTTTACCTTTTTCAGGAATATTTAATTGCCAAATACCAGAGTCGTTTTTTTTAATTTTAAATTGAACAAAACCATTTGCCTCCAGTATAACTTTTAATATACCGACTCCTTCTAAGGTTCTAAATTGAGTATAGATTAAATGTAAACCTCTAAACTCGGGATCTTGTATATTTTCAAGCATATTTAAAAATTTTGGACTATATGTTAATAATCCAGTTTTAGATAATATTTTAGATTTATTTTGCTCTAAAAAATCTAATGCTTTGCGTATTCTATTAGGATAAGATTCATCTTGTTGCTCTTCTTCAGCTTTTTCTAATAAATCTATATCATCTGCACCATATAATCCATCGGCATTTTGTATTTTTTCTCCAACAGGAATAGCATCTAATATATCTTCATCAATTTCTTCATCAAGGTTAGCTTTCATATTTTTATCGTCTTGAGGCATAGGTCTAGGATTTTCAGGAGGAAAAACAAAATTACAAAATGCTCTTGAAAATATTCTATAGGTAGAAACCGAATCATTAAATACATCTCCTTTTCTTGCTTTTCTTTTATTTGCTGTTTCTAATTTTCTCTCTTCAATTCTAGCTTGTTCATAAATACCAAATTGTTAATCACTCATAGGAATTTTTAAAACTCGCAAATCAACATCTTTATTAAATTCAGGCATTAATTTTTCTGTGGCACTTCTAAAATGAGAAGTTAAACCTAATATTCTTCTTTTAAATAAATTTTCATTTGTCAAATCATTATTAGTAGGGTTAATAAAATAATTTTTAAATGAATCTAAAGTATCAGGTAAAGCTTTAAAATTTTCAACCTTGATATTAGAAGTTACAACATCAATCTCATTTTTATTTAAAATAGATGTAACAAGTTTAATAAAATCAGCATCACTGATTTCTCCTCTTTTTCCAACTTTAAAATTAGAAACTCCCTTATAAACACCATCTTTATTAACATTTATAAATCCAAAAGGGTTTTTGGTAATAGTTAACATTTTAGAAGCAGGTTTATAATCTAGATAATCTAAAATTTGTAAATCTTTAAATATATTTATCATTTCATCTTTGTTTATTTTTCTTGATGTGCGAATATTTAATGGTATATTCCATGTCTTTATGAATCCTCTTAATATATTAAATAAAATTCCTACTTCATTAGGATAATTAATAATAGGAGTTCCTGAGAGAAAAACAATTCTACAATTTTCAGCTGCTAATAAATAATCATATAAATGCATTGATAATGAATCTGGATTTGTTAATTTGTTTACAATTCTACTAACAAAGTTATGCGCTTCATCAATAATAATAACTTTATTATCAAAAGGATTAATATTACCATTTTGAGTTAAATCTCTCAAATGACTTTTTCTTAAACCATTATAATTAATAAATCTATATCTATGTGTAATCATTTCATTAATTTGTAAATCTAAACTTTTCTTTTGGGGAGCTGTTAACTGAGTAAAATTAGATTTTTTTTTAATATTAACTAACCATGCGCCTCCATGTTTTTTAATGTAATCTTGTGATAAATTTAAAACATTTGACAAAGTATCTATCAATGATTTATTTGAGTCTTTTGTTATAGGAACAAATTCCCAATATTGATTTACTTTATATAATAAATCTCCACATGATTTTAGTTCTTGTAAATAATTCATTCTTAATGAAGCAGGAGTCATAACAATAATTTGTTTGTCTGTTTTTAGGCCTTCCGCAATAGCAATTGAACTACAAGTTTTACCACTACCTAAACCATGATATAAAAGTAAACCTCTATAAGGGGAATGAATATTTAAATAATCTCTAACAACTTTTTGATGTGTTAATAATGTAAATTGGGCATCTTGTGGTCTATCACATGATAAACTTTCGGATGCTTTTTGGAATTCTTCTTTGAATGGTTTATATAAAGCATTAATAAAATTAATAAATGATTCTCTATTATTCATGTAATAGGCATTAGCTCTTAAAAGTATTTTTTTTTCTTTTGGAGGAAGTCTATCAATAATTTTAGTATCACCTATTAATTGTTGTAAATCAATATCATCTGCCAAAATTAATGGTTCAGGTTTTTTAGTTTTCCGTATTTTAGTTACATCTTCTTTATCAGAAACTAATTTTAGTTTTTTTCCTATTTTTTTAGATTTTTTTGCAGGTGTAATAGGTTCAGGAGGAATAATTTCTGGAACTTTAGTGGAAACTGATACTTTAAGTTTTTTAATAAAATCATCACGATTAATAAGTTTATCTTTGGTCTTATCAATAATTTTAGTTTTTATTTCCACAGTTTCTTCTTTTTGTGGATCAACAATTTTAACTTGTATTTGTTCTATTTTTTTAGGAACTGGTTTTACTTTTAATTTCTCTAAAATACTAGAGGACATCTATATTAATTAAACACATAAAAAAAGAAATAATTACCCATTAATCAAACATTTTTAAAGTTTCTTCACAAGCCATTTGTTCAGCCTTTCTTTTAATTTTATGAATACCTTTTCCCAAATAAACAAATATTTTTTCGTCATTATCCATTATTTTTTGAATATTTTCAAATGAACCAATAGATTTAAAATTAATAGCATTTTTTTGGTCAACTTCATGAATTTTTTGTCCTAAACACAAATATACTCCCATTTCATAACCATTTTCATCATCGTGATTAATTTCTAAGTAATGAGGAGTATCTTTAAATTCCTTTTGAATTTTAACTTGTAAAATATTTTTATAATTATCATCATCTTGAATTAATTTCATCCAATCCACATGTTTTTCAAAAATACTCTCAATAAATATTTGTGCCATTTGAAAACCTGGACCCGTAACAAATGTATTTTGAAACCATCCTTCTTCATCTTTTATTTCAATCTTATTAAAATCTAAAAATAAAGCTCCTAGAAAAGATTCAAATAAACATCCTAATTTTTTTAGATTTGTGCGTGTTTTTTTTTCTTCAGCATGTTTCGAAATAATATAGTATTTATGAAGTCCCATTTCTAAAGCTAATTTTCCAATGGATTCATTCTTAACCAAAGCTATTTTTTTTTCTGTCATAAAACCTTCATTCTCTTTAGGAAATCTTCTATATAGATAATATTTAGTAATACATTCCAATACTCCATCACCTAAAAATTCTAATCTTTCGTTTGATTTTGTATGTAATGGTAAACAATCAATTGGCTGTTCTGTTATAGTAATATTTTCTTGTAAATTATAAAGTTGAGGTCTTTTAGTATAGGATTTATGAACAAATGCTCTTTTGTATAAATTTAAATTATTTACTTTTCCGGGAATCCCATATTTGGTAAGAATAAATTGAACTTGGTTCAATGTAATCTCAGCATTATTCGGATTATGGATTAAATATTAATCCTTCATCAGATTTAATAATATCATCATCATGACTAATTTTAAATTCTGTCATTTAAATTATTATATAATTTAGTATTTAGGTTTATTTCTTAAATATAATAAAAGTAAAAAAAAATATTTAGTGATTATATAATGCCAGTTGGATATATGCAAGGTAGTAAAAAAGCAAGGAATACTCCTTCCATTGCTAATAACACAAACATTTACGGAATCATGGGTGGACTTGCTCCTCGTGTAGGATTAAGTGATACCGCTGTTTACAGACATCAACAAATTAAGGGTGGTAGAGGTCTTCCACAACTTTACAACTTACCATTCGCTCAACAATATGCTTTCTTACAAAATAATAACTTACTTTCTGTCAATCCTTTAGCTTCTGGTGGTGTTGGTAAGAAGACTCTTTTGTTTACTGGATCTCGTTCAGGATCTGCTCCTCAAGGTTAAACATATTTCATAATTTATTATCTAATTGTATAATATATTATGCCGCAAAGAAATGGATATAAAAGT
>Ga0070754_10002525_pt1 | contig 13438 bp, 9 predicted proteins | sample VirMetDEL_Sep_01_FD_75181 | JGI IMG/M metagenome (GOLD analysis project Ga0070754, IMG submission 75181) | Aqueous microbial communities from the Delaware River and Bay under freshwater to marine salinity gradient to study organic matter... | ecosystem: Environmental > Aquatic > Marine > Coastal... | reverse complement strand
ATGAACTTCTTGAACGAGTGGAGAATGGAGAACACATTGGCATTGTGAAAGATGATGGAACTGCATCTGTCATGATTCCTGCAGACGGCGAAATATACAAAATGTACGTTGGCGATAACAACGAAGCGTGCTAAAATTATTTCAGATCTACGGATCTGATTTTTCGGGACTGTCGCCTATTGGTTAAGGCCCACTGCTTATAACGGTGTGAACGGAGTTCAATTCTCCGCAGTCCTATTTTAAAAATAAATAAAGGAAAAACAAATGTCCTTTAAATATAAAATTACATCTTCTTATTGTTGGTATAATAACAAAAGCATTGTTGTGAAGATGTATTTTATAAATGGGGTTCCTTTTACGTTTGATGAACTACCCGATGGACATTTATATGATAGAGATTTATGTGAAGAAGCAGATAAAAATACTGCTTATGAGATAGAAGATTTATATAAGACATCATTCTATTTGATAGATGAAGAAGTTCATCCATGTTTGTTTATGGTTGATTTGGAAAATCCAGAAGACATGCCTGATGAAGACTTTGAATTTGATGAGGAAGATTTGGCATCATAAATAAAACATAGAAATATTTTGTCAAGAATAGTACGATGCCTCTTAATAAGTTAGATAATTTTATCAAGAATACTGAGGGAAGAATTCTTTATGTGAATCCAAGTGACCTTGATTCTACAGATTCTATCACAAATGAAGGTAATTCTCTAGCAAAACCATTTAAAACGGTACAAAGAGCTTTAATAGAGGCTGCTAGGTTTTCTTACCTTAGTGGTAATAATAATGATATCACAGAAAAAACCACTATCCTTTTGTTTCCGGGAGAACATGTAATTGATAATAGACCTGGTGATGCAATTTATAATAATGGTGAAGTTGCATATGTTACACCAGTGGACGGTGGTGTTGGCAATCCAGCATCAACACAACTAAGTTTACAATTAGATACTAATTTTGATTTAACACAAAAAGATAATATCCTTTATAAGTTTAATAGTGTTCATGGTGGTGTAATAGTACCAAGAGGCACTTCTATTGTTGGACTTGACCTAAGAAAAACAAAGATTAGACCAAAGTATGTACCAAATCCAACTGATCCAAGTGCACCAAATACTTCTATTTTCAGAATAACCGGAGCTTGTTATTTCTGGCAGTTTTCCATTTTTGATGGTAATGATAAAGAGACAGTATATACCAACCCAAGAAGTTTTACGGAAGAGTATAAATCTATTCCAAGATTTAGTCACCACAAATTGACCGTTTTTGAGTATGCTGATGGTGTAAACATTGTAAATAGATCAAAATTTGGAGAACTAACTGATCTTGACATGTATTACCACAAAGTTGGTAATGCATATAATGTTTATAGAAACATTGAAAACGAAGAAAAGTTTCCAAAAAGTACAACAGCTTTTGCCAAAAGAGCACCTGAATGGGAAATTGTTGGTTCATTTAAGAGCGATTCTATAGATATTGTAAAAATTATATCGGGCAATGGTACAACAGCGTCAGATTTAATAACTGTAACAACATCTACCCCACATAATCTCAATGCAAATACTCCAATTTTAATTACTGGAGTAGGAGCACCGGAATATAATATCTCAACTTTTGTTCTTGATATTATTGATGACTTTAATTTTACATACAGATTAGAGACATTTAAAATAAATTTGAATGCAAGTCCAAGATACGATGGTGCCAAAGTTACTGTAGAGACTGATACTGTAAATGGCGCTTCTCCATATGTGTTCAATATCTCATTAAGATCAATATGGGGTATGAACGGTATGCACGCAGATGGCAGTAAGGCATCTGGTTTCCGTTCGATGGTTGTTGCACAATTTACTGCAGTATCTCTTCAAAAAGATGATAGGGCTTTTACAAAGTACAACACATCAAAAAGAAAATATGATGTTTTGACATATAACCTTGTTCATGGTGCCGACTTGCCAGCACAGGCATCCGATTCAGACAATCCATATCATATAGATCAAGACGCAATATACAGACCAGAATGGGAAAGTAGTCATATTAAAGTGTCAAATGATGCTTTCATTCAAATTGTATCAGTTTTTGCTATTGGATTTACATATCACTTTGATATGAACTCCGGTGCAGACGCTTCAATTACAAACTCAAACTCAAACTTCGGACAAGTAGCATTAAAATCTGATGGATTTAAATCAGAAGCATTTGAAAAAGATGACCACGCATATATTACATCTATTGTTGCTCCAAGATCTATTGATACATCTATAAGTGATAATATCGACTGGTTACAACTTGATGTTCCCAAAACAAGAAATGTTGGAGATTCTACCAAATTATTCTTATCTGGTTTTACATCAAAAAATGCAAAGCCAACCGTATTGGTGCAAGGATATAGAATCGGTGCTAAAAAGGACGATCTATTATACATACAGCAATCAAGTGGTGAAACTGTATACACTTATACTGCACCAATCTATATGACTGGTAAGAATGATGGGTCGGATAGGAATGAAAAATCATATAGTGTAAATTCAATTCAAAATGGCAATCACTTTAATATTGGAACTAATAACTTACAAACTGGTGAAAGAATAATTATTAATAGTGAAACTGGTGACTTGCCAGAGGGAATTGATGAACACACAGTTTATTATGCCATTACTTCAGAAACTGATCCATATAATCAAAATACAAATCCAGATGGACTACTAAACTCTGATGTAATTAAATTAGCATCTTCATATACATTTGCTTTTCTTGGTGAAGCAGTTGATTCTTCTGGTGGCGCAGAATTGACGATCAAGAGTAGAGTTTCTGATAAAGATGCGGGAGATATAGGATCTCCAATTCAATTTGACGAAGCAGCAGGTCAATGGTATATTAATGTTGGTACAAATAATGCGATTTACAATTCATTTCTTGATCCTGGCCTTGGTGGCCTTGGTGGCCTTGGTTATGATCCTACTGATGATGATAAGTATTCTGATGCTACAGACTTGGCGTATATTAGCAGAGTTGCTGATGAGCGTTCACTAGATGAGAAATGTTATAAGATACGTGTGGTTATACCTAAAGAATCTTCAAATGCAAAAAATCCAGAAATTGGATATATTTTACAAGATTCTAGTAGTGTTTCTGCAGAGGCACTTAATAGTGACGAAAATGAAAACTTTTCTGTGAATATTGCCGGACATCCTAATTCCAGAACATCTTTACCAGCAAATCAACCATCACCAAAATATAATAGAAATCCTAAATTTATTGCAAACGCTGAAAAAATAGGAAGTCTATTAAAATACACCTCAGAATTACCACACAAATTAAAACTCAATGATAGAGTTATAATTAGAAATGTTGAAGATTCTACTGAAGCAACACTAAAACAGTTTAATAGAGGTTTCAATGGATCATTTGATGTTGTACAGATAGACGATGAACTTACATTCTATGTGAGTTATAAAGATATTGCAGATTTACAACATAATCCAGGAACATTTTCCAATGATACTTCTATAAGAAAAGTTTCAGAACTGCCAACATTTGAAAAGAATGATGTTAAATCAAACTTATACATCTATAGAAATGATATAATCTCTGAATTTATTGCTGGAGAACGAGATGGTGTTTATCATCTTTATGTTCTAAATGCAAATAATGCTGTTTCGGAAAGATTTACAGATTTTAAATTCTCTCAACTCCCAGTTAATCTTTATCCACAATTCGATAGAGATAATTATGATGATAACCCACTGTCTGCAACTACTCTTGCTAAAAGAGCACCTATTGGTGATGTTTTAACAAATGACTTGAAGAAAAGCATCACTAGAGAAAGTTGTGACCTTTTACTAAAAGAATTTGGTGTTGGAATACAAATTAGTAGTGTTAGTTACACTACTACTGAAGCAGTACTGACCTTTACATACAATCATGGTCTTGGTGGAGTTCTTGGTGGTGCTCTAACCAATGGTGGAGGTCACACTGCCACAGAAAAAGTCTATTATAATGTAAAACTTTATAGTGATACTTTTAAGAATATTTGGTATGGTGCTACTGGTAGAGTAACAGTAGATGGATCTGGAGATGTAACTGATATTACAATTATCACCCCAGGATCTGGATATAAAGCACTAAACGGGGCTAATAATAAATTGTATCCAGATAATACTATTATTGGTGGTAGCATTGGAGGTACATACTTAACATGGGGATTATCAAACCTAAGATCAAATATTGGGGATGTTGTACAACTTACTGGCGATGGTAAAACTGCAGATGGATACTACCGAATATCAGACTTAACGAATAAGACAATCACTATTAATAGAACTAATGATGATCCTGTCCCAACAATAAATCAATATGTATTTTTGACGGGACCGTCAGTACCAATTACTAGCACTTCATATCAGAATGTAATTACAACTATTAATGGAGATACTCAAGTAACAGTTGGTGTTATTCAATTTACTACAACTAGTGCTCATGGTTTGAGTCCTGGTAATAAATTTACCGCAATTTCTTCTGCAAATGCTGATGCAGGAAGTTACATTGTAAAAGATGTAACTTCACCGACCGTATTTACAGTACAAACTGCTAATAATGTTCCATTCTCTGTAGATGGTGGATATATTTTAAAGCATGGACTGTCTTCAAATGAAGGTATATCTGATGTTAGAACTGAAAGTTATTCTGCAAGAACAGTTTCTTTCTTTGGTGATGAAGTATTTACATTGAGTACAAATTATGAAGCAGGAAGTACTAGTGCAATATCATTTACATGTGTAACTGGTGCTACTGATGTTTCAAATAGATTAAAACTTGGCGACTATCTTCAAATTAATGATGAAATTTTTAGAGTTACAGGAGAAGTTACTAATAATAGTGCAGTTGTATCAAGAGGATACCTTGGAACTATACAAGCTACTCACGAAAGTGGAACTTTATTCAGAAAAATAAAAGTAATTCCAGTTGAGTTTAGAAGACCATCAATATGCCGTGCTTCTGCACATACTTTTGAATATCTTGGATATGGTCCTGGTAACTATTCTACTGCTCTTCCACAAGTTCAAGTTAAAACTTTGAGTGAAAGAGAAGACTTCTTAGTTCAGGCACAAGAAAGATCTGGTGGTGCAGTAGTTTACACTGGAATGAACAGTAGGGGTGATACTTTTACTGGAAATACTAAAGTGTCTGCAGCTTCTGGTGAAACTGTTTCTTATGACATTCCAAAACCAACAATTACTGGACAGGATCCATCCAAATTGAGTGTTGCTTTTGATGAAGTTACTATAAGAGAAAGAATTATTGTAGAAGGTGGTGCCTCTGGATTTGTACTGTCCCAGTTCGATGGTCCTGTTACACTCACCAAAAACTTAAAAGTTAAAGGTAAATCATACTTCAATAACCAAGTAAGAATTACTTTTAATAGTGATGCCTCAAGTCCAACAACCGGAGCACTAGTTGTAAAAGGTGGTATTGGTATTGGTGGAACTTCTTACTTTGAAGATCATGTACACATTCAAAAAAATCTTCTTCTTCCAGATAGTAAAATAATTCAATTAGGAAATGATCAAGACTTAGAATTATTCTTTGATGGTACAGATAGCGTTATAGAAAATAAAACCGGAAGTTTAGTAATTAGAAGTGCTTCCGATAATAGTAGTACAGGTGATATTTCACTTCGCGCATATCATGATCGACAAGCGATTCTTATTGATAGAAGTCAAGGAAACGTAGGATTATATCATTACAGTAATAGTAGTAGCGAAGAAAGATTATCAACCACTAGTACTGGTGTAACTATCACTGGAACCGCATCTGTTACTAATCTAACCGATAATCGTGTAGTTATTGTAGGTGCAGGCAAAACTCTAGAGGATGATGCAAACCTTACCTTCAATGGCAATACACTTGCTATTGGAAAAAATACAACTTCCACATCTACTACTTCTGGTGCCTTAACTGTTGCTGGTGGTGTTGGTATTGGCGAAAACCTCAATGTTGGTGGATACCTGACCATTAACGGAAATACTACTCTTGGCGATGCAGATAGTGACACAATTACTGCAACAGGACGGTTTGCTAGTTCTCTGGTTCCTTCTACCGATAATGCTATAGATCTTGGTACATCTTCCCTGGAGTGGAGAAATCTATACCTTGATGGAACTGGTTATATTGATACATTAGAGGTTCATCAAAGTGCAACTATTACAGAAAATCTTACCGTTAATGGAAATACTACTCTTAGCGATACAGATGATGACAATCCAACAGTAAATGGTAATTTAAATGTAACCCAAGACATCACAGCATTCTATTCTTCCTCCGATGAAAGACTGAAAGATAATGTAACTGCAATTGATGATTCTCTTGCAAAGATTCTTTCTCTTAGTGGATATACATTTGACTGGAATGAAAAATCTAATTATGAATATGATGGATCTGATACTGGTGTGATTGCACAAGAAGTTGAGTCTCTGGGACTTCCAGGAATTGTCAGAACAAACAATAATGGATATAAGTCTGTCCAATATCATAAACTTATTCCATTGCTTATAGGAGCAATTAAAGAATTGAATACAAAAGTTGAAAATCTTGAGCAGAAACTTTCTGATAAATAACTAAAAAAAGTATAATGGCAACTAATAGAAAGTCATTTAATTTTAGACATGGACTTCAAGTTGATGACACTAATTTCGTAATAAACGCAAATGGTCTGGTTGGAATTGGATCTTCAGTTCCAACCGAGTCTCTTGATGTTAGGGGTAATGCAAAGATTGGTGGATCACTAACAGTAGGATCTTTAGAAATAACTAATCAATCTTCACTTAATGGTCTTGATGCTGATAACATTAATGTTGGAATAACGAGTATTAAATCTGGAATTATAACATCTTCAGATCCAGCTGGTATTATAACATATTATGGTGATGCAAGATATTTGCAGGGAATGCCCACATCTCAATGGGTAGACGTTGATGCAGGACTGGGATATATAAGTATATACGCTGCTGGAAGTGTTGGTGTAGGGACAATTGATCCAAGGTTCGTATTCCAAGTAGCGGGTAATACTGACACTTCAGTTGAAGGATTTACTGGTGTTGGTATCCAAACTGGCGGTCATATTCTTGCTGCAGGTATTGCAACTGCATATTCATTTAGTGGTTTTGGTACTGATATAACTGGAATTAATGCTTCCAATATTAGTAATGGTACTTTAAATAATTCTAGACTTGCAGAAACTATCGAATCTTCTCAACTTAAACTAACTGGCATTGCAACTGCATATTCCTTCAGTGGTTTTGGTACTGGTATAACTGGAATTAATGCTTCTAATATTAGTAATGGTACTTTAGATAACGATAGACTTCCAGAAGATGTTAACCTAACTGGCATTGCAACTGCATATTCATTTAGTGGTTTTGGTACTGGTATAACTGGAATTAATGCTTCCAATATTAGTAATGGTACTTTAGATAACGATAGACTTCCAGAAGATGTTAATCTAACGGGAATTATAACTGCATATTCCTTCAGTGGTTTTGGTACTGGTATAACTGGAATTAATGCTTCCAATATTAGTAATGGTACTTTAGATAACGATAGACTTGCCTCAACAGTTATTGTTGATAATGTAGTATCCACATTTTCTGGGGATTTGACTGGAACTGCTACTACATCTTCAAGTTTAAGTGGCACTCCAAATATTGAAGTAGGTATTGTAACAGCAACTAATCTTAATTTAACTAGTACTTTTTACACTACATCAAATATTGGTATCGGTACAGCACTTCCAACATCAGAAATTCAGGTCAGAAAAGCATCTGGTTCTCTTGTAGAAGTTGTTTCTGATAGTGGAGAGGCAAGAATCCGTGTCGGACAATCTGTTGGTTTAGGTAATAGCTCTGGTGTCTTAAGATTTGGAAATACTAATAAAACGTTAGATCTGATTAATAATGATACTGGAAATCTAAATTTTATTCTTCACGGTGGTTCTACTGGTGTCGATACTGGTAGATTTGATTGGTTGTATGGTCAGAGAAATCTAGAATTAATGTCTCTTACTTATGATGGTAAGTTGGGACTTGGTATCACAAATCCAACAACAGGTTTGCATGTTGTAGGAACTTCTACAGTAACTGATAGTGCCTGGTTTGGTAGCCATGTATCTGTCAGTGGAGACTTAACATTTGGAGGATCTCTTAACGGAAATCTCCCAACAATTATAGATGGAAGCAATATTAATGTTGTTACTGGTGTATCAACATTTACTAATATAAAAACCACGGGAAATATTATTGTTGGTTCTGGAGTATCAATTGGAATTGGTACAGATGCACCGATAGTTGAGTTAGATGCAAGAGAAGTAAACTCTATGTTTGGGTCTATCTCAATAGGAACTGGTCAAACTGCCCGTACTGGAAATCTCGTTGCTGATGGTTCTGTTATTGCTTCTGGAGTTGGAATTGGAACAACTAACGCATTACAAGATCTATCAATTTATGGAAATATAGGAATTTATCCAGTTGGTCAAGTATCATATGTTGAAGGAACTAATCTTGAATTAAGATTAAATGACAAATCCACAATTGGTGTTGGAACAACTGGTTCAATAGCATCTGTTGACTTTAGATTGGCTGGTAAAGGTATTAATAATGGTGCTGCTTCATTTATGATTCCACCAACCGTAACTAATAGTGAGAGAGTTGGATTAAACACTGCAGGAAAAGAAGGTGCTTTGGTATTCAATAGTGATACTAAAAAGTTTCAGGGATATGATGGAACTACGTGGCACGATTTACATTAATAGGAGTATAAAAAATGGCAGTATCAGTATCAACAGCAGGCCCATATTACTCTTCTGGAGAAATTAAGTTTAGTGATTTGAGAAGGGACTTTCGTGCTCAGCAAAGAAAAACTACCTCTGATGGAAGTGAAACGCCTGATGAGGAATTAAATGAAGGTGCAATTAGTGCAGCAGAATTAATTAGAGTAACTGATACCACAGAGAAAAATCCTATAGTTCCTGACTGCACAGAAAATAGAATTTCTGGTCCCTTAAATAGTGGAATTGCTGCTACAAAATCCAATTGGAAAGTTTCCCAATTTAGAAACTCAATTAAGTATTATTATATCACACAATCGGGAACCAACGAGAACTTTGATATTGACGCCCAGAGTTGGAATTCAAATTTAGATAAAACTATCAATAAAATTATGTTCATTGATGGAACTTGTGGTTCCAACGATGCATCTTCTCCTGCTGCTAGTCTTGACGCAACCGCTTACAACTTAACTATTGATGTTTCTGGAAGTATTCTAGGTGCTGGTGGTAGAGGTGGTGGAACAACAGGAGATCCTGATGATCCAATTTCTGGAGAAGATGGTGGAGATGCCCTTTCAGTCTCAACTACTGGAAATAATGTAGTAGTTAATGTTAAAAGTGGTGCCAAAATATATGGTGGTGGAGGAGGGGGTGAAAAAGGTGTTAAAGGTGATGATGGGAGTCCTGGATCTTGTTATGAATCCGAAACTAAGACAGAATGTGACAGCTGTCCAAGTTGTCCTAGTGGTTGGTCCAGTGGAGATTGTACTACTGGATGGCATTGTAGAAGAAAAATGGTATGGGGATGTTGGAGGGATCAGTGGTGGGACACAGATGGAAGCGACAAAAGTAGAATATGTAGTAGAAGTGCCGGTGTAAATGGTGGCACAGGTGGTGATGGTGGTAATGGTAGACACGGAAGAGGATATGATTATTCAGATACTTTAGATGTGATTGATGGTGATCCAGGAGGATCAAAAGAAAGTTGTCCTTTTGGAAGCTATTCAAAAACACCTACTGATGGTGACAAAGGTAAAAAGGGTGGTGAAGGAGGAGATTGGTGTAGACCTGGTGGAAATACTACAAACACGGGTTCTGGTGGTGCTGGAGGAGATGCTATTATTGGAAGCGGATATTCTGTAACTGGAAGCACGGGTAGTAGTAACATTAAAGGATCATATTAATATACCAATAAATATCTTTAGTTGAAGTTTACATGTATGTTGAATACTCTTGTAATTGATGATTATTTTGAAGAACCTGATCAAATTAGAGAAATAGCACTTTCAAAATATTATAGATACGGAAATGATAATGATGGAAGATCTGGATGGAGAGGAGAAAGAACTTTTCCAATTCGTGATGTTTGTCCTTGTTGCAATCAATCTATAAATTCATATTCGAAAGAAGATCAATTAATATTAGAATATTCCAAAAAAATATTTAATGATTGTGATAAACACTTTAATTTCGTCAAAGAATCTTCCGATGAAATGTCTATCACACCTTATTTTCACATAACTACTGAAAAAACTAGAAATTCTCTACCATATTTTAATCAAGATAAGTTTCACGCAGATCCATGCGGACCAATTGCTGGTGTTGTTTATCTAACGCCAGATGCGCCATTAAACTCTGGAACATCCATTCTATATGCTGAAGAAAATCAATTTGTGAATGTAGAAAACAAATACAACCGTTTGGTTGCTTATGAATCAAACAGAATTCATGCTCTTTCCGATGTTTTTGGAACATCAAGTGAAACTGGGAGATTAACCCTTACGTTTTTTATACATAGTACCTCTCGTAGCTCATACTTTGATTGATGTTTAAAATTATTGATAATTTTCTCTCAGTATCATACTTGCAAGATTTGCAAGACTATTTTTTAACTCCACAATGTGATTGGCACTTTAATCCAGATATAACTAGTAATAATACTGACAAGAGTAATGGGGCATTTGGATTTGCTATTCGCCTTCACTGGAATCAAATGTTTGTTGAAAATCGTTCTGGAATGCTGTGTAGGGCGTTAATTCTGTCCTCACAAGATAAAGTAACTGAAGTAACAGAAGTTCCTCATTTAGTTGTGAGAGCAAGAGCAGATATGACTCTATATAATCCAGAAAAACACGTTCATGAGGTACATACAGACTATTCATATGAACACACTACTGCTATCTTCTATTTGAATACCAGTGATGGAAATACTTTACTCTATGATAGAGAAGGGAAAGAATTACTTAAAGAGGTTGAACCGATAGAAAATAGACTTCTAATATTTGATGGTCTACTACAACACACTGGTCATTCGCCATCTAATCATAAATGCAGAACTCTGGTGAATATGAATTTTATGACTCCAAACCTAATAGATGAGTTAAACAATAGGCGCAGAAATTGATGAAATATGAAATTGTCGATAATTTTTTAAGTGATGAAGAATTTGAAAACTTAAAAAACTTTATAATCTTTAGTGGAAATCTTGAGTGGTATACTAGATTGGGTGTATCAAACAAGGGGAACAACGATGGATTTTTTTTAACTCATATATTTTACAATAAATTCAAACCAGTGAGTGATAAGTTTGAAATCCTTTTTCCTCTCTTGAGAAAAATAGATCCATTATCTCTTATAAGAATTAAATCAAATTTTTATCCAACGACTCCGAAAATTGTTCATCACGATTTTCACGTAGACTTTTTATCACATTCAGATACTCCAATATCTTGCAAAGGTTGTTTATTTTATCTCAATACTAATAATGGGAAAACTATTTTTGATGATGGAACAGAAATAGAATCAGTTGAAAATAGAGCACTATTTTTTGACCCAGCAATCTATCATAAGAGCACAACTTGCACAGATGATGCTATAGGAAGATTCAATATCAACTTCAATTACTTTTAGATAAATAAAAATAATTGAGATTCATTAAAAATGTCTGAAAAAAAACAGTATCCTTCAATCGGAGAACAAGCAAAAAATCTTGCAAATTTTTCTTGGGAACTCATTCAACACATTCATAAAAATCAAGGTTCGGCACTTACAGTTTCTGATGAAGTATACATAGAAAGAACTACAATCTGTAAGTCATGTGAAAGATTTGATGATTTAGAAAAAAGATGTTTTGAATGTGGTTGTTATGTTCCAGCAAAAGCAAAAATAATTGTAGACTCTTGCCCACTTAATAAATGGAAAGATTTGAGTAAAGAATGGGAAGAAACGTTTAATAGTATGGTAGAAAATATTGAAACTGACAAAAAAGAAGGTGAGTAATAGAAAAAAGAACATAGCAATTATAGGTGCAGGTAATGCTGGATGCATTACAGCAATGTATTATTACTTACACGCCAAAGATGGCATAGACAAAATAAAAATCTATCACGATCCTACTGTAAAGATAGAAAGAACGGGTCAAGGAACTAGCACTTCTATCTCTTTTTTAATCAATAATTTTTTTGATCTAAATTTTTACGATGAAAATAAAATAAAGTCCACAAGAAAAGAGGGGATATTGTATGAAAACTGGGGTAAAATTAACGATAAAATTTTTCACTCTTTTGCACAATCCCTAACCGCTATTCACTATGTCCCAAATTTATTATCACAGAAAGTTTTAGAATCTGGTGTATTTGAAGTTATTGAAGGAAAGATTGATGATCCAGAAAATGAAATAGATTCGGATTTTATATTTGATTGTAGAGGAAGAAATAATAGAGATAAAATTTGTATGATGATATTGTAAATCCATTAAATTCAGTCATACTGGCAAGAAAAGATGGAACACAACCAGATCTTGTTTATACAAGAACTGTAGCAACTCCCAATGGTTGGACCTTTGTAATACCAAACACTGACAGTATATCTTATGGATATTTGTACAACAATACAATAACCTCAAAAGAAGAAGCAGCTGCTGATTTTACAGAGAGATTTGAAGTCGTTCCAGAAGAATATATTACTTTTGAAAATTATATTGCTAAAAGTTGTTTTCAAGGAGAAAGAACAATATTAAATGGTAATAAACTTGGGTTTATAGAACCTCTAGAAGCAACTTCAACTGGTTTTTACGAGAATGTTGCTATGAATGTTTATGGATATATTCTTGGTACAGAAGACAAAAATTTTTGTAATGGGAAAGTAAGATCTCATATTCTCAAAGATGCAGAATTTATTCTGTGGCATTATCAATATGGTTCAAAATATGATACTCCTTTCTGGGAATATGCAAAATCTCTTCCATTCAATCCTGATGACCATTTTAAAGAGGTAATTAATTATAGCATAAAAACTTCACACGATGATATTATAAGAGAGAGAGTAAGGGATAGAAATACATTTTTAAAGCACGGATTGTATTCTAGTTGGACTGCAACTTCAGTCAAAACTTGGGCAGAAGGAGTGGGACTTGACAAACCTCTGCAATCTCTGTAGACTAGGTTTGTCCCGGTTAAAGATAAGAACTAAGCTTCTTTAAGACAGATTAAGAATCGTCTACAAGCCCTCCACACGGAGGGTTTTTTAATGGTATACTATAAGGACATTGAACCCACCACATGATCCGTCTGCTTCCTCATCAAGAAAAAATCACCGACCGTATGCTGT
>Ga0070754_10002520_pt1 | contig 13460 bp, 8 predicted proteins | sample VirMetDEL_Sep_01_FD_75181 | JGI IMG/M metagenome (GOLD analysis project Ga0070754, IMG submission 75181) | Aqueous microbial communities from the Delaware River and Bay under freshwater to marine salinity gradient to study organic matter... | ecosystem: Environmental > Aquatic > Marine > Coastal... | reverse complement strand
TCCAGGCTGCGCTCACGCATTTTGCCATTCGCATGGATTTATCATTAGATACCTAAACCCAGCAAATACGGGATCTTCCACCCCAAAGCAAGGACAAGAATTCGTTGACAATCATCAGCAGCACCCTGTTCTTACCCAACTATCCATTCCGAAAAATTTCGGAGCCCCTAGCCAAGGCCTTTCAAACCCACGCGTCGTCGGAGTTGATTAACGTTCCGCTGAAGCTGCTCGAGTGCTACCTCCAACTCATCGAGGCAGAACTCTCCTACGTCCATCTGTCGAGTCGAAGCTGCGAGCCGATCATCATCGGTTTTGTCGGTGCATTGCGATCAAGAACTTTGGCCGATAGCAAAGAGCCTGTTCGGATTCGCTGGGCTCGACGTTTCGTAGAAACACTTACAAGTCTGCGCGACGAAATTCCAGGCATGCCCAATTTCGACTATTTGATGGCCGACCTCGAAGAAGGGAAAGAACTCTGGGATTCCCAGCAGAAAAAATTGAACCCATTGGCCTTGCGCTATTGGAACGGATGGCAAGTCGACTCCCTAAAAGGAGTACCAAGTTTTCTCGCGCTGGGAGAACTATGGCACTCCCATGGCCCTGAGTTTACAGAAGAGTACTACCGGACATGGAAGACTTTTTCGGCCAAGCAAGCAAGATGCAACACCACATTGTGCAACAAGCTGGCCAGCTATTTATCGAAGAACTCTTTGGAGTGGCCAACTACAACCTTCCAAAACCCAGAAAATATAAAATCATTCTTTTTGCACTTCATGAAGGAGCACTTCTTAACCGCATATAGAGAAAATCTAAATATACCAACCCAGATAAAAACGTGGAACAGGTTCATATCGAACTGCGAAGAGGCCTTTATACAATCAGGAGTTTGGGCAACCCCTTTTGGGGATGGACTACCACGGCCCATCCGCCCCAAACAACACAGAGCGCAAACAAGAGTGTCCGTGTCTGATGAGGGGGTGGAAATCCATGAAAAACTTATCACTAGAGTCCCTCTCGAAATAACTGATAACGAGGCAATAGAAATATTATTCAAAAGTATCCACAAAGACATCGAAACCGTAAAATCCTGGGCAACAGAACAAGCCAATGAACTTTACTCGAGAGTCCAACTTCGTATACTCGCAACCACACGGATAAACTCCTCGGAAATCAAACCTCGAAAAGGCTGGCAGCGTCGGAGTTACGATCACGAATCAATTTGCGCGATTTTTCAAAGCAACGGCTTTCCATCCTCGCGCATGGACTTCGAACACCAATACGGATACACCATATTATCTGCTGATGTCGCAAATATACTTGGACTTCCGGCTGCTGGCACTCTTTATCCCTACCAATGCTTACTGGTAGCAGAGCACAATGAGATCACAGAATCTTTCCTTAAGAATTTTCGTTTGTATGACGACAAAGGTAGAAGATCCGGCTTTGTGAAAACCGACACCGGGTATCAGTTGGTCGGCTTCAAGGATAGAAGAGGTGGAAAGCTAAGCGAGCAGAAAATACAACTAAACGCGAACTCAACAAAGCGAATCTTCGAAGTAATAAAGATCACAGCACCGTTAAGAAAATATCTCAAGGGAATTGGCGACAGCCGATGGAAGGAGTTATTCCTGACCTGCGGGAAGGGTTTCGGTCACCCGCGGAGCGCTGTAATTCCGACTTGGAACAAAGCGCTATTCGATAAACACACACGGATTTTTGAACGACTTGCACAACAATTTTCAAATCATACTTCCTTGAGGGGTACTGAACTAAAAAATTTCTTATCTCGAGTCACCCTTTCTAGTCTTCGAGCCTCATGTGGGGTAGAGGTATATTTAAAAACCCAAAGCGTCGAAGCCATGTCCAAAGCGCTCGGCCACGCAAACCACGACTGCCTGCAACTTTCTCACTACCTGCCGGAGTCAATACTAGCCTTCTTCCAAGCCCGCTGGATAAGAATTTTTCAGCGCGGCTTAATCTGTGACGCGATGAAAGATAGCAGCTTCCTCATAGAGGCCGCAGACTTCGAGACAATGGAAGAGTTAAATCTATTTCTTAAGAACCATGCACTAAAAGACATCCCTGACCACCTGGTCAACCCGGAGAACACTCAAACAACTGAACCCTATTCAGCGAATCAGTACTCAGAGGTCTACATCTCAGTGGATCCAGGGATAATGACCGCCCTCGTATCATTAGAGAAAGCAGTGGCTACAGCGGAACGACCCGAAGAAGTGACAGGAGTAGCACGATACTGGGCAGATCTAACGAAGGCCGTTGTTGCCGAGATCAGAAGGGATAATGACGCACTACTGAAAGACCACCTTTATGTCGCCGAGCAGAGGTGTAACCCCCGCAGAATGGAGAAGTTGATATATGAATGTTGAATTACCAGCAGAGCTAGACTTCCTAAAAGCGTTCTACACCGACCCTAGGACAGAATACAAAAAATCAAGTTGGTTGCTGAGTGATTTCGACTTGCACATATGGAAATATGATTTCAATTTTGCGACCCCCAACACGATCAACTGGGACATTACATTAGACGACGAAACTTCTCTGCTTGCCCAAAAAAACAAGCCATTACTAGACGGGCTAAAGTATTTTTTAACAACATCTACACGTTCTGTTCGAGGATCGGCGATCGAATTAGGTTCACTAGCCGCACAGATGACGATGTTTAACAGGGCCATTCACGTTGCCGATTACATTCTTCTGAATGCAAAAGAATATCAGCTATCCAGATTCGGATTGGCTGGAATCAACAGCCATCACATGAAGAGAATGCTAGACGTCTTCTCAAGCGTCAACGGTTCGGAAGAGTCGGTTTACGAGTGGACCAAGACTATCAGCAAATTTTGTTTAAGCTTAATAAACACTTCCAGTTCTATCGAACTCGATAGCATTCTAGATCAATATCCACGAATGCGCATTGTGACTGACGAACAACTAGATGAGCATCACCTGGAAATACCTTTTGATTTAATACCTTATGCAAGAGCTGCCTTGCATTTGCATGGATATTATAAAAAAAGATCAACTGCTGGAGTCCGCACCCCTAACACCTTGCAGCTAGCGAAATCGCTTTATGCCAACACACTGAAAGGCGGGCATCTAAAACTAAAAACATTAAGCTCATTAGAATTCTATACTGATAATGAGAGAGAAATAATATCGAGAGAGTATCCCGGTTCATCGGTCAGGACAGGTGACCATGAAGCAATGACATCCGGTCCATTTCGCGCCTACAGATTTTTAACATACAACCTTGGAATTCTTCATGAAATTGGGCTTCCAGCTCCCGAAGTATCAGAGCTGAAGCAGATACTTGATTATGAACCATCACTCTCTGAAGCTGCTCGGTTTCGGACGCTGCCGTACCCAATAGTGAGAGACGCCTTCAGAAAATCAATCGAGTACCATTTCAAGTATGGAGAACTTCTAATAGAAGGTTTCTGCCGCATGGCAGAGCATTGCAACCTCAATGGAATTGCCCCTACGCAACTTACCAATGGAGAGTTACAAGACATTATGCCCCCTGAGCTTATCGACATGGGAATTAGGAAGCTTGGGCTTGTATGTCAAACGGTGTCTATTAGGCACGGCGCACTGAGAAAGCAGTCAAATTACTTCATAGAACTCAGAAATAATGTGGGACTGATTGAGTGCTTACGCATCTATATTGGATGTGTCCAGATGGTAGTTGGAACAATCATGGCTCGCCGAATAGGAGAAATGCTCGATTTGCACTCGACTGACTGCCTAGATAAAAGCGAAAGATGGTTGATCTTCTTAAATAGAAAAAGCACATCCAACCTGTTCGGCATAAGACAACGCCAAGCACGCCCAATCGAACCCATTGCCGTAAAAATGATTAAAAACTTAATTTCCATGCAGCAGAGACTTTTAAAAAGCGGATTCATAACTGAAATGACTAGCCTCTTTGCCCCCCCCGGACTCCTCGGAAATGCCGGGCTTAGTCAGCAAACAATGTATGCCTACAATAGAAACCTAGACTTGTTGTGCGATTATTTCGAACTACCACTAAATTCAAAAGGAGAAAGGTACTATATCCGACAACATCAACTTCGACGCTTTTTCTCCATGGTATTCTTCCACTCGAGCAGTTTTGGAGGACTGGAGACACTGCAGTGGATGCTCGGGCACACCGACATGCAGCATGTTTGGAATTACATTACTGAGTCCACTGATGGTGCAGTTTTGCGTAGCGCTAAGGCTCAGTTCATAGCAGAAAGCTTGCATAATGGCGATATCACTGCTTACGAAGATCTAGCCGAAATACTAAAAATTCGTTACAACACAGATAATTTTGCTCTAGTAGACACTGCTGAACTTGAAGACGCAATCACCGACATGATAAAGACAGGGAAAGTCCAGATTGAGCCAGAGTTTTTCACAGACGAAACCGGCCAACATATGCGCGTGGTAGTAAAAATTCAGAGCACAGACTAAATGAAAAAAATCTCCGACCTAGAGCCACATGCTAGCGCCACATTAATAACCAGTGAACTTTTAAAGCTAATCTACCGTAATCCTGACTATTTTTCCAAAAACGAGAACATTCTAAAGGCTCTCAGAAGCCAAGGAGCGCTAGCCAAGCTCGAATTCAATTTCGAGGACTCAGGGGCTATAAAGTCAAAATCCCCAATGAGCATCAACACTTTAAAATCTCACGCCAACTTACAGTTCAAGGGAGGATTTAAGGAACTTGATACCCTCCGCCTAGCGGCATTGAGGGCCATTGAGAAGGTCAATGGCAGCAAAGAGGCCACTTCAACAAAACGCACTAAGTCCGGACTTTCGCGACTAGTAACTGAACTAGAGGAGAGACTTGATAAGCAGCGCTGCGCCAACATGGTCCTCCTCCAGGGATTAAGCCTGGCAATTAACGAGTTAAGAAATATACGTAGCAATCTAGATCCCGCTCTACTTGAAAAGCGGGCAAGCGATGCCGTTCAGGCACTTACTGCTCTACTGAGCCTCCCTCCAGAACAGCCACCCCCCCCCTCCCCTTCTTCCGGAGACGGGCGAGTTACGCGACTGGAGGAGTATCGCAAGTGACAAACCACCTTCGCCAACAACTATTTAAACCACTTAAAGAGCTAACACTCTTTAGCTACCATGCGCATGGAAGTACTATAACAAAAGATGGTTCTGGCCTGCCGTTTTGCTGTTGGCCTGATGGCACGCCCAATAACGTCGCAAATCTCTACATGCTCGCACTACGTGACCGCCCTGGCCGAGGTGGAAAAGGCCTATCAAGGCACGGCGGTAAAGGCGGAAGCATTGGGGAGTATGCATCCAAAATAAGCCCACTAGTTCGCTACTGCTTCAGATACCGAACTGACTTTATAGGACTGTCTGACCAACAGTTCTCAGACTTCATTGACGAATTAAGAAAGGAGCGATCTGTCAACGATCCCACTGTAAATAGGCGCACCGAAACTACACTCCTAGCAATTGGTAGGATCTGTCTAGATTTTTTGCAATTCGTAGGACGTCTTTATGGCGACGATGCATTTGTATCAGAGAATGGAACCATCCGCGCCGTAATGAAAACATTTACTATCACAACGCGCTCAGGAAGAACGATAAAGCGGAGTTATCTGCATCACCACTCTCTTCATGTATCTGGAACGCGCTACCACACGCGCGATCCGATCCCGAGCGAACATATAAAGCTTTTGCGAGATTCAGCAAACAAAATCCACCCATCGAGACACCTTCAACTTCGACGGAATCTGGTGATTTCCTTGCTTGAGCATACGGGCGCTCGACGCAGCGAGATAATTGAAATTACCGTTTCGGACATACGTAATGCCATGAACATGTCGTTCCCATTGCTACGTCTGCGAACCTTGAAACGTGGAACCTATTCCGAGCGTTTTATCCCGATTTCAAGAGTGGTACTAAGCGAAGCTAAGAAATATATTCAGTTTGCCCGCAGAATATCTCTTCGCAACTTCAAGGACACGGATCACGACAGACTCTTTGTTCAAGAAAAGACTGGTAAGCCGCTCGGTGCCTGCAGTATTACGAATGAAATGATTCAACTTAGAAGTCACGCCGGCATCGAAGAAAAAGTCTGTGCACACATGTTCCGCCATGCTTTCATCACCAATCTTTTCGTACTCCTAATCAAAAGACACAAGTTCAAGCAAAAGGACGACTTCAGAAGCGCCCTGCTTAATAGCAAAAAGTTTCTTTACGACGTCATGCTGTGGACTGGCCACAAAGATCCCCTCTCGGTAGAACGGTATATTCATCTTGCATTCGCCAAACTTGATGGATACGAAGACATCGTTTCATCTGCCCATATAATCAGGACTAACCGTATATATGACCAGGCCGAGGAGCTACTTCTGAACGCATTAAAAAATGGTATGCCAGTTGACGAGTACGTGCGTGAACTGGAGAAGCTAAAGCAACTTCGGCAAGAAGATCTCAAGAAAGAGACAAAGGAAGAGGAAGAGGAAGAGAATACGGAGTCAGTCAAAAGCTGGGAGCATTGGCATAACCACCTTTGAATGTTGCGATACAACTCGCTTCACTGCCGAAGCGTCCATAAAGCGCGTGTCTAATGACGACGACGTTTACCGGTCGTTCACTGGGGCGAAAGAGACAATCCGCTCCTGCCCGTGCAAGGTGGCATCCTGAATGCCCGACTCAATCCGTAGGGCTCTGTCCGGATAGATGTCCTTGAGGTTCGTCATCACCTGACCCTTGTCAAGGCTGAAGATCACTTGGCCGTTGTGATCAACCAGGAATGCATGGTCGATGCCGCCAAAGTCCACGACATCTATGATCCTCCACTAGGGTGTCAAGGGTGAACCGTCGCTTAAGTTCCGGAGCACACATTTACAAAGGGCCGAAATCTGCAAAAAACGGGCACGTCGACTCTACGAATGGCAATACGGTAAAACTCGCACGGCCCTAGTACGCCGGTTGACTGGCACACTCAACAGAGAGCCAACCTGCGTTGCTCTCGAGGCAACACTGGGTTCCGGTTCACACGCCCGCATTGAGCAACAGCCTACGATTTTCGCGGCTTAGCTCTAGCTGTAGCCTGGGCCACAAGCGGGTCCTCAGGCCAGTAATGCTTAGGGTACCTACCTCGTAAATCTTTCTTCACTTCCGCGTAGGTATTGCGCCAGAAACTCGCCAGGTCCTGGGTGACCTGCACCGGGCGCTGGGCCGGGGACAGCAGGTGCAGCTTGACGCCCTGACGGCCACCGGCGATGCGCGGAGTGTCGGCGAGGCCGAACAGCTCTTGGAGGCGCACCGCGAGAACCGGCATCTCGTCGCTGTAGTCGAGGCGGATGCGCGAGCCGGAGGGCACTTCCAGCGTACGCGGCGCCAGCTCGTCGAGGCGTTGCGGCAGCGGCCAGGGCAGCAGGCCATGGAGGATGCCGGCGAGGTCGAGGTTGGCGAAATGGCTGAGGCGGCTGACCTTGCCCAGCCAGGGCTGCAGCCACTCCTCCAGGCTGGCCAGAAGCGCCGCGTCGGAGAGGTCTGGCCATTCGCTGCTGCCCGTGTCGGCCAGGTCCAGTCGGCGCAGCAGCGCCACCCGCGCCTGCCACTGGCGCAGCTCCGCACTCCACGGCAGCAGCTCCAGCCCCTTGCGTCGCACCAGACCGAGCAGCGCACGCGAGCGGGCCTCGTCATCCAGTTCGGCAAGGGCTTCGCGGGCCAGCACCAACTCACCCACTTTCACCTGACGTTCGGCGCGCAGCACACCTTCGCGCTCTTCCCAGTCGAGCAGGTCCTGGCACCTTACCTGTTCGGCCAGAGGGCCGTCGAACAGTGCGGGATCAAGGTCGGCCGCGAGATAGATGCGCCCTTCACGCTGGCCCTGGCGGCTACCGAGATCGGCGATCACCAACCAGGGCTCCTTCATCAGCGCATCCGGCTCGCCAAAGGTGGCTGCACGGCCATTGGCCAGCCGATAATCGGCCCCTCCGGCACGACGTTGCTGGGCAATGCGGTCCGGGTAGGCGAACGCCAGCAGGCAGCCGAGCCAGCGCGGGTGATCCGGATCGGCCACCGGCTCGCTGGCCGGGCCACGCAGGTAGGAACGGAACTGCCGCGCCAGCTGGCGAGCACGCTGCACGCCGCCACGAGCGCCACGCGCTGCCTTGTCGTTACCGGCCAGCAAGGCGAGGCGGCTGTGCAGGTCGGCACCGCCACCACGCAGGATGTCGCGCTCGCCCAGTAGGGCGGCGAGGTCACAGGCCAGGCCGCCGAGTCCCAGGGCGTGGCCACGTAACAGCAGGTGGGCAATGCGCGGATGGGCGGGCAGTTCGGCCATGGCCTGGCCATGGCGGGTCAAGTTGCCATCGTCGGCCAGTGCGCCGAGGCGTTGCAGCAGGTCACGGCCCTGGGCGTAGGCAGCCGTGGGCGGCGGATCGAGCCAGGCCAGTTCATTGGGATCACCAATCCCCCAGCGCGCCAGTTGCAACGCCAGTCCGGCAAGGTCGGCCTGGAGGATTTCCGCGCTCCCGTGGGCGGCCAGTTGCTCATGCTGGGCCTCAGACCAGAGCCGGTAGCAGGCACCCGGCTGCAGACGGCCGGCACGGCCGGCACGCTGGGTCGCGGAGGAGCGGGAAATACGCTGGGTGTCCAGGCGAGTCATGCCACTGGCCGGGTCGAAGCGCGGTACACGCTCCAGGCCCGCGTCCACCACCACGCGCACGCCATCGATGGTCAGGCTGGTCTCGGCGATGTTGGTGGCCAGCACCACCTTGCGCTTGCCCGCCGGTGCCGGCTCGATGGCCGCGCGCTGGGCAGCGAGGTCCAGTTCACCGTGGAGCGGGCAGAGCAGGATCTCTGACCGGCCAGCGAGGCGCTCGGCCAACTGCTCGGCGACGCGGCGAATCTCCGCCTGGCCGGGGAGGAACACCAGCAGGCTGCCAGGTTCATCGGCCAGGGCCTGGAGCATGGTCTGTACCACCCGGGGTTCGAGCGCCTCGCCGATCTGACTCGGCCGCCCCCAACGCTGCTCCACCGGATACATGCGACCTTCGCTGCGTACCACAGGCGCCTCGTCCAGCAGGCGCGACAGGCGCTCGCCTTCCAGCGTGGCGGACATCAGCAGCACCTTCAGCGGCGGTTCGTCGCGCAACAACTCACGGCCGTTGAGACACAAGGCCAACGCCAGATCGGCATCGAGACTACGCAGATGATACTCATCAAATATGAGCAGCCCAACGCCATCTAGGGCAGGATCGTCTTGAAGCCGACGAGTAAGAATGCCTTCAGTCACTACTTCAATTCGAGTCTGTGGTCCGACCTTACTCTCCAAGCGAATTCGATAGCCGACTGTTTGCCCAACGCTTTCTCCCAGCTCGCTCGCCAGTCGCTCAGCTGCGGCTCTGGCAGCTAGTCGACGTGGTTCGAGCATGACAATAGTCTGGTCGGCCAGCCAAGGCTCTTCCAGCAGCGCTATTGGTACTCGCGTTGTTTTGCCTGCCCCCGGCGCTGCCTCAAGTACAACTTCATTACGTGCAGACAAGGCATCTCTTAAAGCGGGCAAAACAGATTCAATCGGCAACAAACTCATGATGGCTCCTAGCTGAGCCACCAATTATAGATACGAGGGAAGCTGTTACGGCACGGCGGTATGTCAATCACGCCCAGTGCACGGCTCCCTTCGGGCCGCTCAGAGATAAACGGGGCCTATTTAAACGGCATGATGGACATCAAGGCCACAGCCAGCATCTGCCCCTTGAACACCTGACGAGGGGGATCCTCTTGCCAGTGTTGCGCCCCGGCTCAGCTGGCTCCGTGATCCGAAAACATCGGATCATTTAACAGCCAGCTGACTAACACCGGATGTAGAGGTCCATGCTTGTCGGCCAATAGGGAAAGCTCTTGCTTGGATCGCTCTTCCACTCGACCAGCCAACCAGACGGCTTCTGCTGTCGGGTAATGCCGAAGTAGATTATTTGCTTGGTACCGTACGTTTTCAGGAAGGCTCGTGTCCCTAGCCAGCTCCTGTAGGAAGTCCCGTGTTTGAACAACGCTACGGGTGCGCTCATGGGCCATCGTCATGGTATTGCTCCTGAAATGTCCGCGGGGAGAGGCGGCTTCTCGTCACTCAACATGAGTCGTCAGCCTCTCCGCCTCACTTTTCGATCACTGCATTGAGCGCGCCAGAGCCATCCCATATGGGGTAAGGGAGCCCTTTCACCTTCTTATCCTCGACGAGGAAGGCCAGGCTATAGCGCGCGCGGGTAATCGCGACGTATAGCTTGTTTCGCGACTCCTCCGTCTTATCCTTGTCGAACACTTTGGCATTTCCGCCAATGAACTTCAGATGTTTATCTGACGGGATCACAAGCACTCGATCAAAGCCTAAGCCTTTGCAGGAACCGAACGTATAACAGATAAGGTTACCCGGTAGGTATCCAGTGCCGGTGGTGGACGACCAGCGCAGTACTTGAGGCTGAAACGCTGCCAAGTAATCGCTCACCTGAGATTGTTTCACTATGAAGGTGCCATGGTGATGCGATATTTCGTCTGGCACTTTCTCGACACCTGTTACCGTCTTGTCATACAGCCCCAGGTGGATCGTGTCGGAGAGGTCGCAGATTTCTTGTATGCACCTGCGATTCTTCGGCATCGAATGCTTTTCGAACTTCATTTTCCCGACGAAGTAATCGACCTTCTGTTGAGGCGTCTGCGGAGCCTTATGGCCGAACGTCGTTGTGTAGATTGTCTGTCGAAAGTCGCCCACACAACAGATCGAGTCGACCATGACCTTGTTGAGTGATTTGATCACGTCGTAGTCCCAACCGACCAAATCCTGCACTTCATCAAAATAGACCCTTTGATAAATCTCCTTCAACCGCTTGGCAGGGGCATTTTTGGATAGTTTCGCAATGAGGGTCGCAAGCTTTGCCAAAAACCCGGAGTACGCCTTTGTTTTGCAGGGCGTCAGGTAATGCAGTGGATTGATCGTGCCATCTTCCGATTTTTCAGCTCTGCCTTCAATGTAGTAGGTTGTACCTGATATTAAGTGAGGGTTGTTCTCAGTGAACGAGATAGTCGTGATCCGATCTGGAAATACCTCGCTCTGATAGGGACGCACCATATCTTCCAGGTAAAAAGAGAACAGCCCCTTGACGACGAAGTGCTCACTGCTAGCACCGTACAACTCAACAAAACGAGAGCGCAACTCTGCCTGATTATTGGTTGTATAGGTGACTACAAGCACACGTCCACCAGCCTTGATGGTCTCAATGGCTTCAGTAATGATCTTGTGCGTTTTCCCTGATCCGGCGCCTGCGACCCAGAGTTCGTTAGGCAAAATCGAGCACCTCATCTAGAAAGGCTGGGTACTTGAAGTCCAGTGCGCCATCGAACAGTTTGACCGCAGAGTCGACCTTGCGAGCGCCTTTACCGTTGCCCTTTACGCTCTTGAACCAACGGATCAAATTTTCCCTTCGATCCTCCAGAGAGACCTCTGCGTTGTAGATATTGAAGGTTTCCGTCGACAAGACTTCCTTTGCGAAAGCGTCAAGGGTTTTAATGTCAACTGCGTTGGCATAAATCATCGCTGGCTCAAGCGAAAATTCGGCGTCGTTCATCGACGAGTACAGCTTGATGTTAGGAAACGCAGCGTATTCCAGACGTCCTTGTACAACGTTACCGTTATAGTCGCCGTCATTATCCCTGAGCACATGGATCTTGGTGCCGATCTCTTTACCGACTTCGATGAACGTCTTGAAACCTACACCGCGTACCACGATGATATCTATCCCGTCCTGCTCAGGCAGTCGGTTGTGTTTTCGTTGGTAGATTTTCTTGAGCACCAGTTCGTCCGACGGCCCCTCGACCAGGATGACCTTGCCCGACAGTGCCACCCGCAAGGTGTCGTAGCCAGGAAGACGCTTGAGGGTCTTCACCACTTTAGCGTCTAGCGTGTGCAGCCTTTTGTACCCTGACTGCACAAGGCAAATTTTGTCGATACTCAGCTTGTTCAACACATACGAGCTGTGGGTGGTCAGGAACAGCTGCTTGTCTCCTCGCTGGGTTTCGATGTAGTGCACAAGCTTGTTCAGATTGGTGTGAGATAGATGATTTTCGGGCTCTTCCATCATCACCAGATCGATGTCGTGGGATTTGTTCTGAATGGCCAGTTTAATCTGCACATTGCTCTGTTCACCCTTGCCGATGAGGTGAAAAGGCACATCATCGACCTCAAGCTGTAGGCCGGTCTGGATGGAGCCCGCAGGTAACGTACTTGCTGCAATGGTGAGCTTGCTATCGGTGATAAGGTGACCCGCATCAAGGCTGGCATTGACCGTCCTGACCTCCCCGGAGTTGTTAAACACCTGCAGGTTTTCACGATAATTGAGGGTCAGCTTGACGAGCTCTTCCTTCGCCAATGCGGTGTTGAGAATGCTCGAAATGTACTGGTTCTTCCCCATGGTTGGGTGGATACGTGTGGGGTCGATGTACAGCGCCTTAAACTTCTTAGCGATCGGTTTTATCGGATTCCAACCGAAATCGAGCCATTCCACCTTATAGAATTCGATCGGAATGCTGGTGATGTTCGGCTTGGTCAGCAGGTGGCTCTCGTATACGGCCTCCAGCGACGGGTCGAAACAGGCTTGTACCAAGACGCCCTGGGCGTCAGCCTTGAGGCTGTTGTTCGAGCCTCGGTACTCAGGCACACCGTCAATGTAGGCTTCGATGATAAGGCTGGGCAGGTGCTTGGAGCTCAAGTCAGAGGCGAGAAACCGCGTGACGGCATCCTGATTGAAAAGATCAGGGGAGAACTCGCCGTTGAAGGGCCGTCCACGATGATTGTAATTGAGCACAATTTCTAACGCTTCCAAGATTGTGCTTTTACCAGCATTGTTGTCGCCGACGAAAATATTGACGTCGTCGTTGAATTCTAGAAGTTCGTCGCGAAATTTTTTGAAGTTGATCAGCTTGATGGCTTTAACGTGCACTCTAAATCCCTCTAGGCATCGCTTGATAATGGCGTATTACCATGGCAAATGAACCGTACCTTGGGTGGTGTGTGCTGTCCATATGGCTATCAGCTGAAGACGAACGTCTAGAGCAGTTTTGAATCACCTCGAGTGCCGTGGTCACATCTAATGCCTGCTTTTGGCCCAGAGTGTGTAAAAACGCTTCGTCAAAATTGAAGTGCGCGCGTCTACGTGAAATCTGAAATTTTTCGGCACCTCAGCAGATGTGGATTTCGCCCAGATGCGCGATTTCCAGTCCGGTTTTGAGTACCTGTCGCGCTCGAAAACGTTTTTACACAGCCTCGGCCGATTGCAGCCGGTGACGACAGGCACCTGTCGGCCAAAAGCTGCCTGTCGTTGAGTGCAATTTTTGACTCATGGCTGCCAGCAACGGCAGCAGTTAAAATGCTCAGAGACGATCACTCAACGAGCAATAGACCTAGTTTGTTCGACCGAGCT
>Ga0070754_10002515_pt1 | contig 13486 bp, 16 predicted proteins | sample VirMetDEL_Sep_01_FD_75181 | JGI IMG/M metagenome (GOLD analysis project Ga0070754, IMG submission 75181) | Aqueous microbial communities from the Delaware River and Bay under freshwater to marine salinity gradient to study organic matter... | ecosystem: Environmental > Aquatic > Marine >... | reverse complement strand
TACAGAGTTCTTTTACAATTTTAAGGGCAGATTTTAACCCTTTTGACCTTTTCTAACAAAATTATAAAATACCTATTTCTATATTTTTATCTTATACCATATTAGTTCTACAAATTTATAAAGGCGTAGCCCGTTTTGTAAAAACGCTGAAAGTTAATAAATTTGTAGAACTAATATGGTATAAGATAAAAATATAGAAATAGGTATTTTATAATTTTGTTAGAAAAGGTCAAAAGGGTTAAAATCTGCCCTTAAAATTGTAAAAGAACTCTGTATAAAAAAAAAGGGAGCAAGGGAACAAAGGGACGGAATAGGGGGCAATTTTCAGCACTTTCAGCACTTCATTTTTGTAGGGTTTTTGTTTTTATATTTTTAGTTGTTTTTGATTTTATATTTTTGTTGTGTTTTTAGTAGAGCGCGGAAAAGTCAATTTCCTCTACGGAAGGGATTGCGTTGAGTTGTAGAGCGTCCTTGATGCGGTCAATCATAGCTACGTGTTGAAAGAAGGGCTTAACAATTTCCTCTACAAAAGCTTTCTTAGTAGGGGCGGAAATGTAGGGTTCATCGCCGTCCTCAACTTCAGCTAGAGATTGAAGGTCGCCGACTGTAGGTTGAAAATGATGCGTGCCGTCAAAGTTGCCGTCAGCGTTTTCAAAGCATTCTAGCTCAAAGCCGTTGAAATCGTAGCAAAAATCGTGAAAGATTGAAGCTAGGTTTTCGCTAGAGAAATCGGGAGTGATTGTGAAAGGCATTTTTTGTAGTGGAGTATCGAAAAGGTTGTTTAATATGTGAGGCAAAAATCAAAGTCAATTTTGTCCGTGAGGGGGGAAGAACTCAATTTTGACTTGACCTACTAATTTTCATAAAGGGCGGAAAAGTTAATTTCTTCTATAGGCGGGAGGACATTTATTTCTAGAATATTTTTAATATTTTCTTCAAAGGCGGGCTCACTAAAAAACGGCTTCACAAGTTCATCTACAAAAGCAGTCCTACTAGGGTTTGAAATTGCTACTTCTACATCTTCTCCATCTTCTTCTTCTCCATAATGTAGATAATCTATGTATTCTTTATTAGGGAAAAATCCGTCGCACCCTTCACAGGGAGTATATCTATAATGAATAAGCCAGTGGGCAAATTCAAAGAACAGCAATTCGCTAGTAAAATCGGGAGTAATCATTTTTGTAGGGTTGTATTGTTCTTAAAATAAGGAGCAAAATCAAAATCAATTTTGTTTTTCATTTCAATTTATAATAAAAAAATATCTTAGAACTCAAATTTGTTTTAGCTATATTCATTCAATCTGTTCGTTATCACTATTATTATCACGCAATTTACTCATCATATTAACTATAAATTCTCTATCTTCATCTTCTATAATTTTAATGCCTTTATCTCTCTTAATCATTTCTTTCAATTCTAGCATAGGCATAACTCTAGTCTTTAAAGTTTCTGCGTGATTTGAATTATTAGCACCTACGATTGCCTCTTGAGCCCGTCCTAGGGAATAATTATCCATAACATTTAAAGCTAGTTTATCTGTTTTAGCTTTATCTTGTGATAGAATGTCTGCGTTGTAATCATTTTGTAAGCGTAGTTTTTTTATATATGCGTCTTTACTACGAGAATTAGGTTTATGCCTCTCTAGGTCTTTAACTAATTTATTTAGATTTCTCTTCTCTTCTTTTGTATTAGGCTGTAAATGTTTCATATCAATCTGTTCTCTACAAATTTCGCATTTCTTTCTATGTAATTTTACAATTCTAAACATCGGCGACCGACAATTATCGGCTTCACCAATAAAACTAAATCCGCACGGTAAGTTAGGCATTTTTATAAGGGTAATCTTCTTTATATTTTCTTTAAAAATCAAAATCAATTTTTTTTAATTCAAAGAAAAACAAATAAAAAAAAAATAATAGAACTCAAAATTGACTTAACCGACAAAATAACCTATAGGTCTTTTACATCTGTTTTACTAAGTTAGCACTATTAAAACTAGATATGTTTTTAACATAGGTATTCATAAGCTCGGCTAAATCTCTACGGTCTGTAGGGAGGACTGCGTCTCCACTAGCTACACCACTCTTTAATAATAAATCATAGTCAGCAGAGCCACTATAGTTAGAAACTAGACCCATATGGTGGGTATAATCTAGACCTACACCCATAGCATTTGCCTCGAATAATTTACCTACTCCATTATCTTGACTAATAGCCCCTCTAGTTTCATAATCCGCTTCTAACTGTCTATTTGTTAGTGAAAGCGAACAGACTGTTTTATCCGCTAGGTCTCCATTTAGAACGGCTCTTTGGAAAAAATTGCGGACTTCGGCATCACCTTCCATACTAGCTTTATTGCCTATAGTAGATGCGTCAATAGAGCCACCGCCTCCATAAGTAGTCTTTGTTAATAAATTAGGGACTACTTCTACAACGAAATCTTGTGGCTGTCTAACATTATTTTTATTTTGCTGATAGTCTTTTAATCCTAGTGGGAGACGGAATGAGCCTTGATTTGCGTTTCTATTATTTTTTTGAGTCTGGTCTAAAAATAGATTTACCATAGAGTGGACGGCACTAACATTAGGGCTATATTTAGCACTATTAACACTAGAATTTACATCGTTTAATAGTGAAAATCTATCACTTAATACAAAATTAGAATTATATGAGGCTAAGTCTTGTGGTGTAGGGACTAATAACCGCCCATCTAATCTAAGGTTTTTGACTACATAATAACTAGATGAGAGACCCGTAGCACTAGTTTGGTTAGTGCCTAACTGTTTAAATCTTTCATAGAAAAATCCGTTTTCATTAGCTAGTTCTAAATTAATTAGAAGTCCTCCTAGTTGTGATGAACCTAAATGTAATGGCTGTGAATTATTTAATAGGGCTGTGTCTAGTTTAAAACTAAAAAATGAACCGTAATTAGGGTCGCCTATATTAGTAATATTACTTACATTTCCTATATTATCCATTAGAACTGAATGTCTATTTGTGTTTCCAGCATCTACACCCCCAGCACTAGTTCTAATCATAGGACTAATTCTATAATCGGCGTTATTGTTAGTCCAAGCATTTCTAGTTTCTACATATTTAGGATAATCCCTATGTTCGCTAATATTTACACTAGTTTTTTTAGACTGTAAAAATATTCTTTTAATCATAGTTTCTACACCAGCAAAATTAGAAATATTTTGATTTGATGTTTTCTGTAATGTAGTCCCATTCTTGGCACTAAAATCGGCTTTAGCCATAGACCCCGCTGTAATTGTTAGGGGCGTTCCGTCGGCATTCACCATAATAATTTGACCCGATAAATACATATCACTAGTGTCTAATAATCTATCTTGAGCTCCTAGAGCGAATTTAATATTAGCATTTCCGTTTTTTGTAGAAAATCCACCAGTAATAGCTCCGGCATTAGTTCCCGTGTTTATATCGTTTAATGGAGGAATAGAAAAGTATAATTTTTGACTAGGCATTTTTTTTTATAAAATCTAGTGAGAAAAAAAATAAATAAAATTAGAATTAATATTTTATAATACAACTTCTACATTTCCATCGCCACTAACAACAACAACTTTTTTAGACCATACATAGTTATTTATTGTGTGATTTTCTGTTCTAGTTCCACTAAAACCTAGTCGAATCTGTCCTTCAGCCATTTTTAAATCAAAATAGTAGGGGCGTTTAGCTAACTGTCTTGCGATAGCGAAAGTGTTAGTGTAAAATTCTAGATTTTTACCATCGGCGTTTCCTAAATCTAATGCTTCATAAGAAATACTAGAGAATGCTTTAGATAATTCATTCATAGCTACAACTTTTTCATTCTTTAATTTTGGATTGTAGGCACGGACTGGCTGTAATCTATTATTGAGAAAATACTGGACGCTATTTAATAGGGATTGTTCGGGGGTCGCACTAACAAAATAACTAGATTGTTCGCCTTTTTCTAAACCAGCTAAATCTGTAAAACTAGACATAATACATAATGCTTTAGTGGCTACTGAATTAACTTCTACTTGATGGCGTAATGCTGATGAAAGTAGAGAACTAGTAAGGTAGTCATAAGTAGTAAATTCATATTCAAAACCACTAGCTACTCTGCTAATCATTTCTTGGGGTGGAGCTACGCTTAAAACTCTAAACTGTGGGCGGACTCTAGCTTTTCTATCATCTGTTCTAAGTCTAATATTAATACCAGTCTGTGTGGCGGGGACGGGAGTTCCACTAATAGTAAATTGGACTTTGCCTCCATTATCGGTTATAGCTGTAATAACATTATCGGTTGAATCGAGACCTTCAGCCGACCTAATTTTAACTAGATTGCCTACTGAAAAACCACAATTTTCTACAGTAATATCATTAGTAGTAGTTATATTAGCGTCGGCTTCCCCGTCTGCTATTTCTAAACCACCACCATCGAACGATATATTTTTTTTAGTGCTAGTTGCGTCGATTGCGGAAATTGAGTGGAGAGCTATTTTTGGATTTTCTAATGTAATTTCTATTCTTAGACCGCCAAATGCTAAAACGGGGCATAATCTTTCACTATCCCACCATCTTAATAAACCAGCTTTTAATGGAGTAGTAAATCTTCTAAAATTGTAGGCGGGAGCTCCAGTAGTTCCATTTATAGGCGATAAAATAGTGTCTTCTACTACATTAGCTACAGCTGTTGTAGGGACTATATTACCTTCAGTAGCTGAAAATTGATTTACATAAACTTCGCTACCGCATCCTGTTAGGGATTGTAGGTTAGTTTTATCCTCATATAAATACTGATTGGCCATAGAAACCCACTGGTTATAATTTACTAGTGTTTCTAAATGGGTGCCATTCCTTAATGAATAAATATCTACCCTAGAAATTAGGGCATCTGCTCCAGCTGTTCCTTCTAAAGCTAATCTACGACTATCCCCACTATTATTTACTACATCCATAATTAAATGCGAGTCGCGACCTTTTACTAGACCTAAATTAGGTGGTAATTCAAAAATAACCTTCTGCCCTTGTTCTACTTGAAATTCAGTCCCATTTGTAGGAACTAAACTAATCATTTTAGATGTTGATGCTGTGTTAGACATTTTTTTTATAATAAGGTAATAGATTTTTTTTTAAAATAAAAAACTAATAATAATATTATAATATAATGCCTATTGAGCCACAAGACTATAGTTTTTACCCTAGTGCTAGTTTTAATGGAGTTTTCGAAACTGTTGGATACGAAACTAATATAATACCTATTATGCCTTATAGTTGCTTAAATATTAGTTGTTGGAGCGACCAACCTTCTACAATAAATATATATACATACCCTAGTCATTCATCGACAGGAGGGAGAAAAACCCTAGTTTTTTCAAAAATACTACCTGCCTCGACTACATTTTTTAAACGGTTCGCAGTTAGTGGAATGTTTTTTTCTTTAGAAGTCTTAAATAGTGGAGTAGAAGGCACATTAGAATTAGCTAGTGGAGTGTCTATTAATAATCAATTTAGTTCGCAAACCCTATTAAATACGGAAATAGGAATTACTGCCGATACTAGCTTGACTAGAATTGCTAACAACTGGAATAGCGATATGGTTAGGGGACTTCACGAAGATTTTACTAAAGTAAATATACAAGCTATTCTTAATCAATCTAATCCTAATACAGCTAGAACTTTAGGACTTCAAGACTATAAATTTAATGTTAGTAGTAGTGATAATTTATATATATATGCTCCTAATGTTAATGATGTCGCGGGGGGGTCTGGTGCTAGAAGTGTTAGAATTATTTATGTAGATGCTAGTGATACTATACAAACTTTAGATTATTCATTAGTAGCTCCAGCTGGAAATGTCTATCCATTAGGAATATCGGGTAAAATGGTTCATAGAGCTTTTGTTCTAACATCGGGTTCGGCTAACGCCAATACCGGTCAAATTACTATTACAAATTCGGGTCAAACAGTTATTTATGGTTCTATTGAGCCTACCGAAAATACTACTCATAATGGGTTATATTTAGTCCCCGCTTCTCGAGAGCTAGTTGTTTCTAGTGTTAATATTGTAGCAACTGGAATGTCGGGCATACTTAGAATAAATGAACTAGATTATACAAATAGTCAATTATATTCTATAGGTGATTTCCCAGTAGATACAAAACCTAATAATTACACCTACGATATAAATGGCTTAATCACTACTGGAAATGGAATACAAATAGATTTTATACCCGACGCTGGAACGCCTAGTGTAAAAACAATAATAAATGTTATGGTAAATGGGGTCTTATCCCCTATTAAATCTAGTTTTTAGAAAGGGTCAAAAAGGTTAAAATCTGCCCCTCAAATCAGCAACTCTTTAATATAATATATACGCCTCAATATAAACGAGTTATCAATTTCGGGGGCAATATTCAGCACTTTCAGCACTTTCTAATCAAAACTAACAACAATTTTTTTAGGTTTTCTTAAGGGTTCAGCTTGCCGTTCTATTTTTGTAATTGTTGGGTGGCTCACGACACCTATTTTAGAATACAAATTATAAACCATTTCTTTTGTTATATTAAAATCTTTAGATATAGATTTAATGTCGCTGTAAAATCTAAATATTTCTATATTATTTTTTTTAGTCTTATAATAGACTTTATAACTATAATTATCCATTATTCTATTTATAATAGAACTCGAAAATAAAAAATTAATTTAAACAACCTTCTATATATACTGGCTTATCTAATTTCATTATTTCGTAATATTTTCTATCTCGGGCATAAAAATCCCATCGCCCGCTTTTTATATGGTTATAAATAGTAGTTCTCGACATTTTTAAATATTTAGCAATAGCACTAATACTACTAAAACTATCCATTCTAGGTTCTTCATAGTGTTTTGGTGAATAATATACTACATACCTAGCATTTTTGTTATTACTTCCACTTGGTCTAGTCATCTCCTTTAATATGTCTAGCAATTTACACTTAAATACTTTTCGCAACAATATATACCTATTTATAGACCGAATGCGTCCTCCTCACTAGGGCAATCCTCTTCAATCTTTTTACAATAAATTAATACATTATTAGCACTAGTTTTACCTCCGCCGATTGATAGTTTCTTACAATAATAATTCCTAAAGTTTCGGTCAGTCTCTAAAAAGTGTGTAAATTTCGTAAAATTCAATTCTCGTCTATCAGCTTTACTAAGGTTATCCCAGTAGCTACTACGCTTAAAATCATTATATATGTCTTTGATTTTAACATAGTTTTCGTCTTTATTACCTTCTCTAGGCAATCTCTCAACAAGGGCATTTAATTCTTGTAGAATATCATTACTAGAATTAATATGAGCGAGCGTCCGGTCTTTTACCATTTTAGGAGGGTTCTTAATTAGTTCTAATATAGAAGCATCTTTAAGGTTTTTCTTGTGATTGAGTAGTAGTCTAATGAATGCGTTTTTATATTTATCTTGGAATTGAGGAGTTTTAAAATATGGATTACCCTTGAATATATATTCTACACCAGCTTCTAGGTCAGCATTATATTCAGCCTCGTCTATATGAAAAGTAGATACAAATGGAAAGTCAATTAATCGTCTCTGTTCGCCGATACCATTACAATTTTGTAGCTTAGGTCGTTCATTACATTCCATAATAAATGTCCCCGCTAGTCTTACTTTAGTCTTGTTAGAATACAACGCTCTAGCACTAATTTCATTACCTCCCGTTAATTCTTTTAATAGCGAGTTGTTAATACGCTTCCCTTGTTCGGGCTCAGTCATTAGAATTACTCTCTTGCCGTCCATATTAGCTATACCCGCACTAGGCGAATCGGGGTCAGCTAGACTATTGCCCTTCTGTAAAAGAATACTACATTTTGCCTTGTAGAAATAATCCCCGACCGCTTTAGTCATTAATTCGTGCCATACTCCTTTCCCGTTCCCGCCATTACCATTCGCTAGAATAAATACTTCGGGGTTCTGTCCTACTAAACAACTAAACATTACACTACGATAATATGTCTTCAATTCTTCAATAGGGAATATAGTGTCTTCTAGCTCACCTAGTTCAGCCACCATTTCTTCAGTAGGTTCTTCATAGTCATAACCAGTAGTCTGCGAGCAATAGTCTTCTCTCAACGGGACTGTAGGTTCGCAAGTGTCTAGATTAAATGTTATATTACGGAATGAAAATAGATTACCTTTTAAATCAAATTCTATATCTGTTAGTGTCTCGCTTAATAATTGTTTTACCATTTTACAAATACTATCATCTTTAGCTACATTCTTAGACCTAATACGCAAACTACGAATTTCTTTCTCTAGTTCTTCTAGACGCTCACGCTCATCAGCACCTAGATTTCCGGATAGTAAATCAGTAGTCTCCGTTAAAAAGTCTCTACAATATTTAGAAACTTCGTCCCTTACTTTTCTATGTAAAATGCCGAAAGTCTTTTTATTGTCTAAAAGCCATAAACCCCTATTTTTTTGATAGTGGTAAATGTCGTCATCTTTATAGATTATATCCTCACCTTGATTTTCTAAAAAATAACAAGCTAGTTCGTGGTCTGTTGAAAAATCTTTTTGTAGGGATAAATGGTATCGCATTCTTATAGTCCTAAAACGCTCTTCATTACCTAGACGACAATAGTGATAAAATGAGCCTATACTGTTTTTAGGCGATACATTAGTCCATAACCTTTCTAGTTCTGGTAGGTCATAATGTCTTGATAAACTAGATAATTTTTTTGCGATAATCCAGTTTTTAGGCGAATCATTAGCTAGAGCCGAAACCCACCTAATCCAAGAATGGTAGGCATCAAGGTCGCCTTGGTCTATCAATAATCCGCAATTTAATAGCATTTTTTGATAGTCGGTCATTTCACTTTCATTTATTTCAACTATTTCTGTAGGCTGTGAATTAGGTAGAGCTTTATTAGCCGATTTGGTGCTAGTTTTAAAAGGCTTTGTAAATAATTTTGCTACATCGTCAAAATCTAATTTTAATATAGGCTTGTCGGCGTTCTCAATACAATTAGTTTTACTAGCCCAACCCCATATTCCGCTCAATAACTCTACTACAGCTTCTTTAGAGTTTTGCGGTTGCTTCCACTTAGACTTCCAAATACTAGAATAATAACATTCTGTAGGAATAATAATGAATGCGTGAATGCCCCGCTTTTTAGATACCGATTTATAATAGGGGGTGTTTTTCTTAATATAATTGTAGAAATCTTGGACTTCTTCACTATACTCTATGTTGTCGTATAGGTCAAAATCTAGTTGTGCTACGCCCCTAGTTCTAAGGGCAATATGCTCTACATCTGGGTAGCTATCTAATAAATGCTTTACATAATCAGTTTTCTCTAATGTGTGGTAGCTACAATTTTTCAAATTTCCAAAAATATTGACTGCCTTTTTAAAATCTATTTCTTTAGCCTTTTTACCTTTACTAGGAAAGTTAAGTGGTAGAGGCATTACATTAATTCCGTTGTTCTCTACAAATTCTAAAATATCCATCTTTGTCTTTATACTATTCATTTCTTTTTATGTGCTTTAATTTACACTTTATTCTTCAAATCAATTTTATTTAATCTTTTTATTTTTAATAAAAAATTATCTCGAATTATACATTAGAGCTCAATTTTGACTTTTCCCAGTCATTTTCTATTATATGTTTTTGTAGGACTTTATTAGCCCATTTTTTATAACTACGTATCGCACTTTCTGCGGGGTCTAATTCTTCTACAAGCTCGTCGGCATTATCTACTATAATTGAATTGTAGCCATTTAGGCATCCCGAATCGGGACTACATTTAGGACTACAACAATCCATTACAATCCATTTACTAGAGATTACTAATACACAATCTAAATACCAAGCCTCTAGAAAACTATATTGAGTTCCGCCACCATCGCCTTTTATTGCCGACATATCTACTACAAATTTTTTGTCTATTAATAGCTTTTCTAAGTCGGCAAATGTTTTAGGAAAACAACCTTTATATTGACTATAGAAATCGTAGTCTCTTAATTTATGATAGGCATATAGTTCATTTAATTTACCATAAATTTCTATTTTTGGCTTACCTTCTGCCTCTAATATTTTATTAGCCTCTAGGATTATTTCTGTGTGCTTATCGTAGTCAATTCTACTAATGCTGATTGCTCCCGATTTTTCTTTAGGATTTTTATTAGAAAATGAAAGTGTTTTTTTGAATGGAAAAAATGGGTGGATATTCTCTATTGAATTAATACCGAATTTTTCTTCTAGGTAATTACTAACCTTTTTTCTAATCGTTATTATATTGAAATATTCTAGATGTTCGTGTAGCCTTTTGTCTTTTAATTCTGTAGGGTCGTGAATAACTAGATATGCTCCATAAAATAATGGTAAAACTTCATAGTAATTTTTATCTAATGCGGTTATAATTAGATTATCCGTCCCTAAATCTGCTAAATCTTCTGCCTTTACATTTCTATACTCTACTCCATAGCCATAACTTCTAGAATGTAGTTCGTGCCTTTTTGCTACTTTATAGAGTGGGTAATTATACTTTAAGGATAAATGACTAGTAAAACTGACCCAACCTCCATAAATAGGCTTTGCTAAATAAACTAAATTCATCGACATTTATAATTAATTTCGATAATATTTTTATGCGTTTTTCTTACTTAAAGAATATAAACTGTTAATCTATAAACAAAATACAAATGGCTAACACACCAAAAAGAAATAGAACTGAATATTTTAGAATATATAACCATAAACATAGACTTTCTAGAAAAGCATCTATATGGATTAAACGAGGATTAAACGAGACTAAAATAGAAGCTAAAAAATTAGCCGAATTAGTTGAAAATGAAACTAGATGTTGGATATGCGACATCGAATTTAATTCAATAGAAAATAATAAAATGAAAGTTTTAGACCACGACCATACTACAGGTGAATTCCGCTATATAGCGTGTAATTTATGTAATAAAACTATACTACGAAGAAAGGGTAAAAATAAAAAAAAATAATCTATTTCTTTTTTCTTTTAGTTTTATCTATAGCTGATTTCATTTCACTAGTTTTTTTTACTCTTGGCTTACTACCTCCAGTTCTAGGAGGTTTTTTTTCTTTTCTAACAATTTTTCTAGGACGACCAACTTTACTTCCATATGTTCCAGTTCCACTAGGCATTTTATAACTCTATAATATTTTTTAATTCTGGTTCATTACAATCACAATTTTTAGGCTCATTACAACTAGATTTACAACAAGTAGATTTACACCTAATAGCCTTTATTATTTTTACAATTCCATTCAATATTGTCTCGACTAATAAAATTTTTTTCATATAATATTACCAATTAATTTTTCTACTCCAATAATTAGCTGAATTTTTATCGTTAGCCGTTAGTTTTCCAGCCTTATTTCTAATTCCAGCCGACCGGGCTAAGTAGGATTTTTGTTGAGCTTTACTAGCTCCCTTCTTAAAATCCGTCATAGAACTATCTCCAAAATGGATTAGTCTTTTTGCTCCATTTTTCATTACATAGACCATACCTTTTTTTCCAGCTCTACTACTATGGACTGGCTTGTAGAGTGGCTTATTTTTTTTCCATTCTGCTGAGGCGTGGGGCATTTATATATCTAATTTATATTTAATTCTTGAATAAAAATTTCGTCATCTTCTTCGTCATCGGTGTCCTCGCATTTTATTCTAAAATTATTAGACATAGTATTAGAACATTCCTGCCTACCATATTCTAGATTTTTATGTAAAGCGAAAAAAATACTAGAATTAGGATAATCGATATTATCTAGTAAATCGTCCGCAATTCGCAAAATACTATAACACACACAAATTACTTTTAATAGGTCATTATGTTTTCTAGATATGTCTTTTATTTCCTTATTTTTTCTATCTAAAATTTCTTTGAAATGGTTCGACATTTCTAAATAATCGTTTTCATTAGTTTCGCTCATTAAGTAAATAATAGGTTTTTTTAAACAAATCTATACTTATATGAATACTTATTTAAAATCCTATTTAATTGAAAAAAATGTAGATTTAGACGACGCTATAACAATTTTTAAAAGAATGAATAGAATATTAGATAATACATTTTGGAATGAAAATAATTCATCTATAATGAATGATTCGCTGACCGAACCGCTATATTTAGTAGAATGTCTAGAAAAAAAATACTCCTTACTTACTACATTAAATACTATAAAATTTTTACAAATATTGACTAAATTATATTATCCCGACGATAAAATACTAGACGACGCTTACGACGACATTATAAACGATTGCCTAGCTATTTACGAAACCCCTAGTGGCTACTCTAAACTTACCTATAACGACGTGGTAGAATATATTGAAAAAAAGTCTCTATACTTTCTAACACTAGCGGACAATCACACAAAATATAGGAATTTTTTTTTACTAACATTACTTATATTAGAACGCCCTTTAAAATTAAATGAATTAATTAATATAAAATTTATGGGCTATGAGGGTGTAGATTTTTACGATACTAGAGACCACGAAATAGTAATTTTAAAAAAACACGACCAATACTACCTAGTAAAAAATAATGGCGATATTTCACAACAAAATATACTTGAATTAAAAAATAGAACATTTATTAAATTGATTGGAAAATATATTGCTACATATTTAAAAAATTATAATTGTTTGTTTTCTATTGCTAGTGGAAAACCTATTACTAAAGCTAATATTTCTAATGGTCTAATAAATTTTACTAGGAAAGAACTAGGAATAGCAGTAGGAATTCAAGATTGTAGGAGGCTATTTTTATCACATAATAATCATTTAGATTGATTTATTTTTTAGAAGAATTGACTACTACTGTAAATGCCGTTGTAAGGCTATCGACTTGGCGGATTTTAAAATATCTAGCTCCACTAGAGGAGATTTGAATAGAAAAATCGGTGCTTGAGCCACTAGGCTGAGTGGCGACAAAACTAGATGGGTCGGTGTAATAGGTAGAATTATCGTGAGAAACTAGAACTTCTATTGCGTCGGCATTATTATCTGTTTGACCGAAAATAGTTAAATTAGTAGAGCCGTCCATATCTACAGCTGTAGATGTAGCTGTTCCACCCGCCCCAGTTGCTAAAGTTTCGGCTACATTTGTAGTAGTAGCTCCACTAGCTGACGATGCTACTTTTAATTCACCACTAGCATTTACTAGTAGAGCGTCTAAATTTGCGGACGCATCGCGACCATAAACTAGATTTTGGACTAAACCATTACCCCCACTAGCAATTTGAGCGTCGTAGCCTTGAGTTGTTTTAGTATCTAAACTAAAAATATCGTTAGCTATAGCACTTTGATAACCATCGATACTTGATAGGGTAGCTTCGCTAGATGCCCCAGTAGGTAAGGCACTAGAGACTACATCTACTTGGAATTCCGTGCCCGAGACAGCTCCAGCTATAGTATTTAAATTTACATTCATAGCTGATGCTGTGGTTTCT
>Ga0070754_10002511_pt1 | contig 13492 bp, 16 predicted proteins | sample VirMetDEL_Sep_01_FD_75181 | JGI IMG/M metagenome (GOLD analysis project Ga0070754, IMG submission 75181) | Aqueous microbial communities from the Delaware River and Bay under freshwater to marine salinity gradient to study organic matter... | ecosystem: Environmental > Aquatic > Marine >... | reverse complement strand
GTTTCATTAGACGCAATTCTATAACGGCTCTGGCCACCTGAGTAAGGAGCTCCGCCCATCATGCGGGACGGCTTTAAACCAAATGCGGCATCTTTATTGCTCATAGGTCATTTCCTCGTTTATTTTCTGCCAAAGGTTACTTGGGAATCCCTCTTTGGATCATACTTGACATAACGACCATCTCTCTGAGCATCCCCGAACATGTTATTGTCCAGAGCATCTTTTGCAGCTTGATTCTTACCTTCGTAATAATCTCGCCTCTCAGCAATCGTTTCATCAGGCATCTTCGCAAGAAGAAGGCCCTCGTTATATATGACGCCCATATGTCGGCCATTGTCCATAGTCGGTAGACTTTCGGACCACTCTGGAGGAAGATCTGAGCCTTTAACCAGCTCCCATCCTTCTCTAATGCGGCGAGAGACATTACTTCTGTCTTCCGCTCCCAACATGGACTCCCGAATCCACCGATAGGTATAACCTGCGGGTGGTTCAGGCGTTTCCAGCTTTCGTACTGGACGCCACGGTTTACGTCGAGTCTGATTATCGTGCGCTCCACTTTCACGCGAGGTGCGATTACTTTTTGATTCTGTCATGTTACATCTCCTCCTTTGCTGAGATTTTTTGTTTCTCTTTAGCTACATGCCGCAACCAAGTTTCCATGGTCATGTTGTGCGGTTTTAAGCCACGGAGGCGCTCCACTTCAGAGTTACTAAAAGTAACACCGCTCCTGTTGCCTCGTGTTTGTTGCCGTCCACCTGGGGAGGCGGAGGAAGAGACTCTTTGCACGGCGGGCCTGCTTCCATTTGATACAGCTTTGTTATTGCCAGTTGTGGCATTAACCAGTTTAGGATATACCTTTCCAACGCGAGTGTCCAATTCACCGTAATAATCGTCACTGTCAGGCTCAAAACCTTCATTGATTAAATTAAAGTGAGTAAAGTAAGCAAACTGAGTCGCCTGCAAATGCTCCTGGTCTTCACCATTGCCATACCACTTATTTCTTTCGTGCCAGGTTAGGGCTTGATCGGTAGGCTCTGCCACTACTTGTTGCTGAGGCTGAGACTGTTGATCGTTGTACGCTTGGTACTGGGCTTGTTCCTGAGCTTGAGATTCTGCAACTGCAGCCTGCTGGCGAGAAGTCTGAACGCGCAATCTCTCTTTCTGAATGCTCATGTCATTCTTCAGGGTAGTTGCTTTAGACATTAACTCAGGGTCACCACTGGCAACAGCTTTCTTATAAAGATCATCAACCTGAGCTTCTTTTGCGTTGATAGCCTCAGCTTCCTTAGATAGAACCGTCTGATCCTGCTGGGCGGTGTAGGCTCGATATTGCTGCAGCTCACGCTCTTTAGCCAGGGCAATTTGCTCTAGCTTCGAGGCTCGCTCTTCCGCCTGCTTGTTTTTGGCGTTGAGCTTGTTGATTCTTTTGCTGACAGACTTGGTGTAATTTTCCAGCTCATCTTCGCTGCTGGACTTTAACTCCTCACCCTCCGGTGGATCGTCAACAATTTCAATTTCAATTTCTTCGTTTTCTGGCAGTTCTTCTGCCTGGTTGTTCTCAATCATCGGAAGCTCACTATGTCGTCAGGGTCAAGGATAGTACCAATGACTTCATCGTCATTGATAATGCGGACTTCAGCACCATCTTCCAATTTGAACCTGGCGCCAGAATATCGACCAATAAGAACCCATTCTTTCTCAACACACCAAGGCTTGTCGCCATACTTTGCTTTGTCGTTATAGCAAAGGGGACCCATCTTAACTACATATGCGACTACAGTGGCCAAAGCCTCTCTATCCAAAGTTTCTTTGGTTAAAGCAATACCACCTTTTGTCTGCCCTTGTCCTGCATAAGGCAGCACAAGCATTCTCCAACCTGTTGGAGTAGGCATACGATCAATCAAACTAAGGTCCAACAATGAAGGATCTAACACGCGGTTATCTCCTTCTAAGTAGGCGCTATCTATACTGGATGATGTTTTACTCAAACTTGTTCTCCTTATAAAAGTCTTTTATGGTCATTTCTACTAAGTTTAACACTTCTAGTTGACCTTGCAAACTTTTATAATGTTCGATATCTTTTAGCATACCTTCCATCATCACTTCTTGGATCTGACTCCTGCGCTCGGCCATAGCCCTTTTAAGGGTGCTCGCCAGGGTAAGCTCATCCATCAGACTTTCTCGTAATAGTACAAGCCTTTAGTTGCTGCGCCAGTACCTCTGGTCTTCATGCGCTTTACCTCACCGCCCATCTTCATGCCTTTGGCGGTCTTCATTGCAATAGCAACCGCCTGGGCTTGTGGTTTACCTTCGGATCGAAGTTTTTTAATATTCTTTCCAACTGATTTTTTACCTTTATCTAATGGCATTATTTTTTACTCCCAGCATTTGCTTTAGGTTTTGCTGCAGCCTTCTTCTTAGGGGCAGCCTTCTTTTTGGGCGCTTTCTTAACTTTAGGAACATACGCCTCATTTACGTCTGGTGTTGATAGGTCGTCAGCGACATAATGTCCCTTGTCGTCTCTAGCTCTCTCCATCTCTACCGGAGCTGGGGCAACCATCTCAACCCTGGCATTTGCTGCAATAGCTTTCTTTGCTGCAGCCAGAGCTACTTCATCAACGTTAATCCTTGCCATCTTAGCAGCTAACCGCAAAGCATCTGAATGCTCCAGGTCTTTTCTTGCCTGCTCAGCTTTCTCTCTAATTAGCTTTTCAGCCTGGCGCTCTAGCTTCTTGATAGCCCGAAGCTCTTCTTGTTTTTCTAAAACATAACTTGTTGTCATCTCATGCCTCCAAATTTGGCTCTCATTTCGGCCAGCTTTAGATTGGCTTGTTGATCCAGACGGCGATCAGCGATTCCCAACTTATCATCAGCGACCTGTTTAGTAGTGTCTATACGTTGCTGAGCTATCGCAACATCTTGCAGGTTTTCGTCCTGCTTAGCCTGTTGCTTCATGTCAAACTGCTCAGCGTCTTGGTCTATCTCTTTATCTCTCAACTGCAACTCTTGCTGCCTAATGGCAACCAAAGGATCTGTCTCAGACCCCGTATTCATTGAGGCAAGAAGATCTTGGGTGAGCTGCGCCATGATCGGGGCGCTGTAACCCTCTTGCATCATTTGAATATCCGCCTGCATAGCTGCTACCTGGTCAGGCGGAACCTGGCCAGATTGAGCTTGCTGCTGCATCTCTTGAACCTGCTGCTGCACTTCTGGAGGCATCTGCTCCTGAGCCGCATCATTTGCCATAAACTGCAGGTGCTGCATCATGTGAGAAATAATCCCGCCCTGGAGCTGCGGAGTTGTTTTCACAATCTCAGTCATAAAGAGAGACTTATGCGCCTCAATATGCGCCTGGTGATTCTGGGGAGGGAATGCGTTAGCAGGTTGCCCCATCATAAAGCCACTGTTCTCCATGCCAGCATCTACCGGTTGAGGCGGCTGTGGCACAGGGGGAGGAGTAAGCAGTGAGTCTATGTTATCAACACCCAGGGCGGCATACATTCGGCGATAAGCCTCATAGATACCATTGGGACCATGTATCTGCGGATTGCTCTGAACCATAGTTAAGAGCTCTTGAGCCAAGGTTATTCTCTGGCTCTGGCTGAAGATATTGGGATCACTGACAGGGATAATATCTATCCGTCCATCAAAGTCTTGTCCTTTTATCTCCTGGGGCCCGCTACCATTATCATAAGGATAGCTAGGAGGCAGATACTCCCCAAAAACTTTTGCAAGTAAATTAAACTCTAAGCGCTGCGAGTAATGCAGCCGCTTGTGGATCGCAGACATAACCTTAGTGCCGCGCTCCAGGAGAGCTACTGTAGTGCCGACCGGCATAGCCTGGTTAGCATCACCAATGTTCATATCTCCAATGCTGGCAAATCGCTTACCTGAATCAACCAACATGGCCAACATTCCCTGCAGTACGCTGCTGGGTTCTTTAATTGGCAATGGTATCAGGTTGTCTTTCAAGGACGCGCCGGTAGTGTCAATATCTCTAAACTCACCAGGCTGCAGCGGATTGTCCTCATCCCTGATTCTCATCCCGCGAGCCTTAAAGCCTGCAGGTAAGTTAGCCAGGGTGCCGGCATCAATAAGCTGGCGGAGAATAGATGTGGAGGCTTTAGATATGCCACCAATCATATGGCTAAGACCCAAGCCATAAAAGCCTAAGCCAGGTAAAAACTTGTACTGAACAAAGAAATTAATCTTATCTTTAGATGGGTCGTCTTCCAGGTAGTTTCTTCTGATAGACAGAACCTGCTGACTTCCCTCATCAATCGTAACGATATAGGGTAGTTTTAAACCAGTCTCTTCGCCATCTTCTCCAATGTCTTCAAAGCCTGGTATATCCAGGACGCAATGAGTCTCATAGACAACATGATCTCGATCTTCCTGGTAACTTGGAGCCATGCCCTCAATTTCGTCAATCTGCTCCTCAATCTCACTGCGACTGAAGTGCTGCCCGCCGCCCTTGAGCTCTACATCCGCATAGAATCCAGAGAGCTGCTGCTTCTTAATCTCGTTTCTGGACATGTTGATTACATGCGTGACGCGCTCAGCTGAGCTTAAATCTGTGGCTTCATAAGGGACAATTAAGTCCTGGGGCATAATGAATTTTGACAATGCACGATTCTGAACCGTGTCGTAATAAACTTTCTTAAATGCGCTACCTGCCAGGGGCAAATAGAACAACAGCATATCTAGCTCAGGGTCATATTCCTTCATCACGTTCATGATGTAGAAATTCATAAACTCCTGAACGCGCTCAGCCTGAGATTCAACCTCAGCAGTCCTGGCGCCCATGATCTCAGTCTTAACCGGACCTTTTGCTGGAAGTAATTCTTTATAAGCCTGGGCCTGGAATTGAGTTACGGCCTCAGCAAGGATTGGGTGAATAACACCAGAGCTGCCCTGGAAAGGCGTGGACCTAGCATCATCAAACTTCATGCCCAGGTACTTTAACCCGTCAGTATAAGTCTTCTCCCAGTCTGACCTGGACTCTTTATCAGCCTTGATAGATTCGAGAACGTCTCCAGCCAGGGAGCTTAGCTCTCCAGAATCTAAGTAATCAACCAGGTTGACGTTGAAATCTACCTGCGGCGCTTCATCTACCGCATCAATCTCATCATCAATCAGGATATCTTTTTCTGTGACCAATACCTGGGCTGCATTTTCTATTAGATCCTGGCGAGAAGGCTCCTGCATAACTTCCATACCAGAACCTAGCTGGATAATGTCGCCATCATCTTCGGTGCCTAAATTTCTTTTTTCAATCGCCATTAGTAATATACCACCCTATCTCTTTTTAAGAATTGGGCCTCGTCTTTATAATCAGTCTCCAGGTTTAGGAATCCGCCCTGCCTAAACCGCATCAATGCCATTGTAGCACTGTCACAAAAGTCATCGTGCTCACCAAACGGAAAGGCTGCCATTTCTTCTATTACTTCTTCTGCAAAGCCTTCTTCGGGTGCCCACACCATTCCTGATTCAAAAATAGGCGCCACTGAATTCATTCTTGCTATTTTATCTTGACCACGGCTCGGTGTATATGCCATAACAGGTATTCCCATTCGACGCAACTCTTGCGTTAAGGGTGTACCACTAGCCTTTGCCTCAATCAAAACACAGTCCGGTTCCCAATATTTATACTCATCATACGCTAATCTTTTCAATTCTGGAAAGTCTAAGCGAACACGCTTCGCATCCAGCAGCATAATTGCCTCTGGACCATCAGGCTCTGGCTCAAAAACTGCCCAGGTAGTAATGGCTGAATAGTCAGCTGTTTCCTTGGCTGAGAACGCAGTATCGTAAGATTGAATGACATAACTGTAAGCAGGAACGCGGTCCTCCTCCCACATTTTCCACCACTCTCTTTTTACAATAGCACCACTCTGGGCAGTGGGCTGCTGCATCCACTGAGCATTCCACTTGCTAATCGGCAGAGAAGCCTTCACTGAAAGCAGCTCTTCTTTCTTCCAAAACTCAGGCCATAAAGGTTCTTCTGACTCAGGCATGATCGCAGGAAATTCAACAACCTCCCACTGATCGGCATGCTCTTCGCCCTGGCGTGAAAGCACCTTTCCAACCAGGTCCTTAGTGCTCCACCTGGTCATAACAATAATAATAATCCCGCCTGGCTGCAAACGCTGCCGAGGACCGGACGTATACCACTCATAGGCCGCATCCATGGATGTGGGCGAGAGGGCATCCTGCTCAGAGTGAGGGTCATCAATAATTAGAAGGTCAGCACCACGACCAGTAATGGCGCCACCAACACCCGCATAGAAGGATTCACCTTCCTGGTTAGTGGTCCATCTTCCTGCAGACTTGTTGTCTGATTGTAATTTTAAATCAGGAAAGACATGCTGATAGTCTTCGCTATCAATAAGGTTTCTGACTTTTCGACCAAACCGTACCGCAAGCTCAGCGGTGTGGGTTGTCTGAATGATCTTGAGATCTCCCCTGCGGCCCATCATCCAGGCTGGGAAGAATGTAGAGGCAAACTCGGACTTGGAATGCCTGGGGGGCAAGCAAACAATTAAGCGCTTGAGCTTGCCATCAGCAATACGGTTAAACTTCTCACCGATAATCTTATGGTGCCGACCCAGGATACACTCAGGCCACATATGCTTCACAAAATTAATAAAGTCGCTTTGACAGTGATCTTGCTTTTCAAGTCTCTGATATCGGCTCAATAGAGCCATGGCTTCTGTCTGCTCAGCTTCGGAAAGAACGTCGAAGTCTTTAAAGTCTATATTAGACATGGCACCATTCTTCATTAAGCCAAAGAAGGGCCTCAGCCTCTCTTCGCCGTACCAGGCCATCCAGGACCTTGCCACTGGCCTTATTCCAGCGTTTTAGCTGGTGAGGAACGTCATTCAGGTCTCCAGAGTTTAGCCTGGTGAGAAGAGTAGAGGATTTTAAATTAGTTGGGCCCAGGTTAAATGTCCAGGCGACCAGGGCATCAAATTGATTTTGCGTGAGCTCAGTATCTACCAGGTCGTTGACATAACCCTCGAATTCTACCAGGTCATCTATGAGGATCTTCTCAGCATCGTCCTTGGTGCAAGTATCGCCTTCACTTACTCCCCTGGTATGGCCATAGCCTATAGTCCAAACGTCTGCGCTGCACTGGTATGCTCCCAGCTCGCAGCCCTCAAACTTTTTTATTAAGGCAACACCTTCTCCGCTTGTTTTCATAATATCTGATATCTCCTGGCGCTTATGCTGTTTTATGCAATTATTGACAACATTGTACAGCCGAACGAGCTGGGCGTATATAATCATCTATCAGGCAACCAAGATAGTAGCTATTTTTCTCGCGCTACATTTTTTGTCTTCTCGTAGGAACGCATTGCTCCCATGCCGAGCATGCCCATAAGGACAGGGGTGAGAAGAGATGGGTCAACTTCTGGCACATCAAACCAAATGCCAAGCACCTGGGCCAGGATCACGTTGTATAAAAGACCAATTCCGCAAATCCAGCCAACAAATGGGCGCCATCCAGCTGCAAAAAGGCTTTTATGGGCAGCTTCTACCTTATTGACTTCCAGCTGCGCCTTGTTAATTTCTAATGCCTGCTTGGACGCCAGGGTTGTAATCTCGTGGGCTAGGGCGTTAGCCTGGTCCTTATCCTCAATAAATTTATTTAAGAGGCCGGTTACGGGTCCAATCAGTTTATCTAACATTATCCCATCCACTTAGACACGGCAAAAACCGCTATGATTGTTGGGTATATCCCCCAGAGCATTCGCTCTAATTTGTCAAATCGCTTACTGCCACCATCAAGCCTGCGTTCAATATTTTCATACCTAATCGTGCATTCAGCTTCATGTTTTTCGATTCGGGATATTGTCTCTTTTATTGTGGCCATAATAATTTATTTCACTTTAGTCTAATGGTGTTTGTGCCGGCAATCCTATTCGAGGGCTGTCCTTCTCCTCTCCGTCACCTGCCTTTATCGTCGAAAGATCTATTCCCTTGGTTACAAACATATCGGGATAACATACCGTCCTCTTAGGCTCGCTTACACAAAAGAAATTATTAAACTTCATCACATAGGAATCTTGCTCTTTGGATTCCCATATCCTGTTTGACCAGACGCGAGTCTCTACATCTAAAGAGACCCCAAGAGTCACAGCCAGCCTATTATAAATATATACCGACCTGCTGGGGCTGCATTTTCCAATGTTATACCTAAACCAGTGTATAGCTCGGAGCTTTCGCTCGGTGGTATCGTGTACTCCACCAAGAAGATTAAAGGTCCTTAAATCGCAACCTTTTACTTCTGGCTTTGTGCGATAAGCAGCTCCACCAGCTTTTGTAGCTTTGCATCAGAGGACTTTGCCGTCTCCTGCATCTCTGTCAAATTTTTCGTTATGCTCTTAATCGCCTGCTCATTGAGCTTGGTAGATGTACCATTTTCGACGCTTTTCTTGCTTGTCTCAATAACAATCTTTTCCACGCGATCAAGCTCTTTCTGAGTTGTCTCAGCATTTGCCTGGGCAGCACCATAGGACGCCGCGCCTATAAAAAGACTAACAATCAAAGGAATCGCCCAGGTGGGGATCTTCACTATATTTTCTGACATTTCTCCTCCTAGTGAGAGGCTTCAGTCGCCTCATCAGCTTCTTCAAAAGATGCCGCTAACATATTAACAAAAGCCTCTCGGCCTACACTTAGCTGGTCTGCATTAAACTGTATTTGTCCCAGTTTTTTATCTAGGTCAGCAATGTGATTAACCATCGCAACCTGCTGCTCAGTTAGGTCTTCAATGTTGTGCTCTACATCATTGACAATAATGGTTTTCTTTTCGTTTTTAGCCACTATAAGTCTCCTTTAGTTTTAAATTTATTTGTCCTTCCTGTTCCACAGGTCAAACAAGGTTTTTACTTTATCCTTAATCTGCTCGATATCTGCGTGCATTTTAGCCAGCACAATCACCAGGGTAACAAACCCTAATGCAATGGGCCAAAGTGCCCCAATGGCGTCAATACCATCCATATACCTGGCATCTCAAAGTTTAACACGGTGGATTAAGACGACCAGGGAACCCCTGAAGCTGTCGTTGCAGCCGCATCAATTTGCTTCTGCACCTTCCCATCACGATCAGCTTCTACGCGAGCTTTAGCTTCGGCAGCGGTTTCATCGCCTTCGATCAAGCTGTCGTATACCCAACCAAGAACATCGTCCTCTGTTAGATCAGCGTATGGGATATAGGTCGGGCTTGAAGCGTCATACTCACAACGCAGCTTACCGCCTTCAGAAGCAGTGTAGGATGGATCGCCATCGCTTGCCGCTATCATCGACCAGTAGACTAAAAAGACACCGCCATCAGCGTCCGTGTGTTGCATGTTGGTCACTGACCAAGTGTTTGTTATAGCCATGTTTCTATTCCTCTAATTGAGCGACACGTTGTCGCAGTGATTGTATTTCTTTGATTAACATTGGTACTAAAGTGCTGTAATCCACACTCATCATATCTTCTTCGGTTTCACCTTGAGCAATAGAGTCAGGGGAAATAGGTAATAACTCTTGAGCCACCATTCCATATTCTTGGTGGTGTCCATTTCTTTTCCAATCAAACTTTCGCACTTGCATAGCATCTATCTTGCTACCTGCATCATCAGCGTCTGCGATGTTTTCTTTGAGGCGTTTATCTGAAGATGTGCTGTAGACTGTTGCTGACCCATTGTATGTAACACTTCCAACACCTGTGTTATCAATAGCAAAGTTGAAAAAACCGCCAGTTTGAGTTTTCCGGTTAAAATAAGAAGAAAAGTTTGCGGTGTCTACTGTGCTTATATGTGAGTAATAACCGGAGCTTCCGGGAACGAAAAAGAATCCACTACCTGCCGATTGTTGCTCTCCTGCTGATGTTTTTCCGATTCCAAAATGAGCCGCGACATTTACTTTTCCAGAACTTCCTTCGACTGCTAAAGCTGAAGAAAATGCGTCAGACTCAACGCGGAAGTCTACGTCTGCGGATGCTTCGTTTACTACTACAGCAGAGCTACTAATATTAAATCGGTCTACTCCCCCAACATACATATTATGGCCAGTTACGTTAGCACTAGCACCATAAAACATTGCACCACCTGCGTAAGAATCTACTGGCCCAAGGTAAGTAGCATTTGCACTGTTCAAAATAAACATTCTGGTAGTGCCGCCAGAAGCGTCTGTCATACTTATTGCATTGTTGTTTGTTGAAAGGGTTAAACTACTCGCTATACTCATAGCACCTGAAGAGGATATGCGAAGTTGTTCTGAGTTAGCTCCAGCATCCTTCGTAGTATAAAAACCAAGAAATCCATCAGAATCTGAGTTGTTTTCTAAACCTCCACGAATCCAACCGCCTCCAAAGGCTGTAGTTGCCGTTGCAGATTTAGCACCAATAGCAAGTGTTGAAATGTTGTTTGCCGCGGCATTTGCTTCGTTCCATAGAACAAATAAGGGTTCATTAGGGCCGCCTACAATATGTCGTCCCGCAGCATCTCCAAACGTATTGCTTGGCCAGCTTGATGTATTGACCCTTAATTGGCCGGTTGAACCCTCAACAAATAAAGCGTGGGTAAGAGCGTCAGACTCAACGCGGAAGTCAACGTCGTTGCCACCTTCGTTAACGATTACTCCTGCGCTAGTTACACGCATACGCTCCGCTCCAGCGTTATCGAAGTGAAGTAACCCTGAAGCGATACCTGCGATAGCTCCATATTGCGAGGAACCTGCCGCGTTGTACCAATTTAAAAAGCCGTAATCATCAGCAGTACGAGCTAAAATTTGAATGCCGTTAGCACTGCTATTAGACGCAACAACAAGATTACCACCTGACCCAGAAGTTGTTCCTATGTGGACACGGCTAGTACCACCATCCACAAACAGCATATTAGCGTTGCCGTCAGACTCAACGCGGAAGTCGTAGTTCATAGATTGTTCGTTTACTACAAATTCACTCGTTGTAAATCTAGCTACTTCGTCAAGAGCATCCAAGTCAGACGTAGCCGTTGGGTGGACATAAAACCTTAGTTGAGTTCCCCAGTCGGCGCCGTTTTCGCGAGTAAAACCAATACCAGATGCGATTTGCCCTACAGTAGAAGCAGAAGTTGAACCAAGCAACATCACAGTGTTGTTGGTAGAAGCGCCGTCAAAATTTGCAAGATTAAGAACTGCGGCTTTGGTAACAGTAGCACCATCCGTGCTTCCTGAGACATCTGTTCCGTCAAGCCGTATAGTATGTACCCCCGCACCTGTGTTGTTCGTTCCAAAGGCTACTGCATTATTACCACCATCAACAAACAGCATATTGGCGTTGCCGTTAGACTCAACGCGGAAGTCTAGGTCTCCTGAATCTTCATTAAATACTATACCGTTAGCGTTTAATCTAAAGTTTTCTCCTCCGCTTTGTGAAGCCGCAATTAAACCGCTAGAACCACCCTTTAAATATACAAAGTTATTTGTATGTAAACCTATTCCATTAGTAGGAATATTGCCGCTTGCATCAAGTTCTAAAACCCCTGTAAGTGTTGCTCCTGTTGCCGCTATTGTAGAGCTAAACGTAGCCGCACCTGATTGTGTTATTCTTAGTTTTTCAGATCCTGTTGCACTATTATTATGTTCAGTAAATACAAAATCACCAACTCCACTTGAAGTTCTTTCTGCTCCTGCTGACCAACCATAGTTGTCTGAATCAGAAGTCGCAAAAGTAATACCTACAAAACCATCATTATCATCTGGTTGAGAGCTTGCTTGTAGAGCAAGGTGAGGAGCGTTAAATACACCCGAGCTATAATTAACAGGAGTGGTTTCAATGTTTACAAAACCACGTTTATCCGAACCCCCAAAGAATGCCGCATCATTACCGCCATCTATGTAAAACATATTAGCGTTGCCGTTAGACTCAACGCGGAAGTCAGCGTCTACAGAATTTTCGTTGAAGACTGCGTGTCCTCCTGCGGAGGGGGTGAAGGTAGCCGCACCGTCTGAGGCTATACTAAAAGCAGTGGTGGATGTCGTACCTGTTGGTTCGCCTACTTTTACATTAAATACTTGCGCCGCTATCTCAAGAGTTCTTAGATTGGTATTGCTTGAGCCTTGGTATGCTGTTATTAGCGCACCTGCTGTAGCACCGTTGTCTCCTACTTTAAAGCCGCTTGTACTACTCGTGATAATGTTTAAATCAGCATTAGTGGTTATAGCACCATCTACTTGCAACGTGCTTGCCATATTCACAGCGCCGTCGATATCCACTACGTCTAGATTAGTCGTGCCGTCTACGTCTATGTTTCCGCTAATATCTAAACTGGCCGCAATAATCTCGCCACTAGCATTAATTGCACCATTAATGTCAATCGTTGTAGCCGCTATCTGAATCTCAGTGTCAGCGACTATATCAAGCTGGCCGTCTGCGCTTGAGTTTATGTAGATAGCTGAATCACGGAATTGAACTTTCTGTGCGGTTGTTACTTCTATATCAGTTGATCCAGTGGTATTGCCCTGGGCCAAAACCTCAGCCAGGGTGTCAAACGATGCTACCGAAGAATCAACATACGCCTTAATAGACTGCTGTGTGGCCAGGGCGGTTGCGCTGTTGGAGGACATATTGTCCTGGTCCAGGATATCTGTAATGGCAACAGATCCAGTACCTGATAGAGAGTTAAACTCAACAGTGGCTGCGTCAATAGTGCCAGAAGAGGTTAGGTTGACAACCGTGGTGGTGCCAGTAAGGTCAGTATCAACTAATAGGTCATAAACAACAGCGCCGCTGCCGGCACCGTCTGTGGCAATCATCTTCACCGCGCCCGCAGCAATCGCAACATTTGCGCCAGAGCCCTGGGAGAAGGTAAGAGTAGAGTTGGTGGTGTTCTCAACCATCCAAACTTTAGATAAGGTATTGGGTGCCAGGGTAACAGTACAAGCCTGGCCGCCGCCGGTCAGCTTTAAGTAAAACGACCTGGCTGAGTCAGCTGTTCCGTCAGCAACAGTGATTGTGTGGGTGGAGGCGTTCGCAACAGCTTCAGAACCATAGCCGAGAGCTTCACCAATCAGTTCCAGGTTGGTGTTTGTCGTTGTGCCCCAGGTTCCAGATCCTTCACCCGTTGCAAGCTCTGTAAGCCGTAAGTTATTAACGTAAGTTGCCATTTTATTTCCTCACTTGCTAAGCAGCATCGCGCCCAGCGTCAATTTCTTCGTAACCTGGGGACTGCGAGACTGATATAGAAGCCCACCCAGGACTTTGCCCATCGTTTATTTCTTGATAGGCGGGAGACTGCGAAACCGATATAGAAGCCCACCCAGGATTTTGCCCATCGTTTATTGTATTGTAGTTTGGATCTTGATTGGTGTCTATCTCTCCATACACCAAAGGAGCGCCCAAGTCTACACTTACAGCTAGGCCCACTGGGAATGCGGATGCTCCTAATTTAAGCGTTACCTCACCGACAGCCGAGGTCATGCCAAGGCCGACGATCTCAAAGAATGCGTTGTGATAAAC
>Ga0070754_10002508_pt1 | contig 13503 bp, 14 predicted proteins | sample VirMetDEL_Sep_01_FD_75181 | JGI IMG/M metagenome (GOLD analysis project Ga0070754, IMG submission 75181) | Aqueous microbial communities from the Delaware River and Bay under freshwater to marine salinity gradient to study organic matter... | ecosystem: Environmental > Aquatic > Marine >... | reverse complement strand
CATCTTGTAACATATTTGATGATATTACCTTCATTGAAATCCAAATTGTTTGTAGTTATATATTCTCTTGGGTCAATTTTTGATTTGTAATGATTTGGTTTTTCATATATAAATAAATAATATTTTATTTTTTATAAGTTTTCTTGGCATCCTTCATAGCTTGGGAATATTTATATGAAGAATCTTTTTTCTTTCCAGCAGCATAGACCTCAGCGAGATGTGCTTTCCAAGTCATTTTTGGTGCTTCTTTGTTTTTGGTTTTTTTCTTTGGTGGCATAATATATATCTATAATTGAGATAATATTTCTTGTAATTCTTTTTTATCTAATTCTAATAAACATCTTTTATCTTGACATTGAAATTCAACAAATTTGTCATAGTTATATCCAACAACTTCTTCAAATGCTTGATTGAATTTTTTTTGCCATTTACTTTTTCTCCTTACATCAGAAATCTCTTCTTGTAAACTAGAACCAGTTTTGAGGCTTTTTTTTTTCATCTTTTATATATTATTATAAATATAATAATTTCTATAGTAAAAATATATAAAAATGGATGTTGATTTGAAAACACCAAGAAACATTGATGAAGAAAATATAGAGAAATGGAGTGATGAAATTGAAGAATTACTTGCTGAATGGGGAGAAATAGGATTATGTTATAGTTGGTTACATTCATATTCTGAACGAAAATATAAAAGAAAATATCATCATATGTCAATTCCAATAATAGTTCTTTCTACATTGACAGGAACAGCAAACTTTGCTGATAGTTATGTTCCTAATGGTTTCAAACAGGGATTTAGTGCTATTGTTGGAGGATTCAATATATTTTGTGGTATATTAGGAACTTTGATGAGTTTTTTGAAATATGCTGAAATATATGAATCACATAGAATATCTTGTGTTAGTTGGTCAAAATTTGCTAGAAATATTCAAATTGAATTGGCATTGAAAGATTGTAAAAGAAAGAATTGCCGTGATTTCTTGAAGGTTTCACGTGCTGAATATGATAGACTTCTTGAATCATCACCAAATATTGATCAAGATATTATAAGTATATTCAATAATAAATTCAATGATGATTATCCAAATGTTTCAAAACCAATTATATGTAATGGACTAAAAGAAGTTAGAGTATATAAATCAGATGATGAAGAAGATGTTGAAATGCCTAGTCAAAAAAATATTATAACATTTTTGAAATAATATTTTTTATTATTATCGGCGAATTGGCAAATAATTTTCTAATAATAAATTGCCAAATCGCCGAAAGATATTTATATATATATAATAAAATAACAAACTATTTATCTAAATCACAAATGAAATCTTTTGGTTTGAAATAATCAACATTGACAAACTTTACTTCTTCAGATATTTTATCTCTGAATAAAAATAAATCTTTTTCTTTTGAAATCATTTTTTCATTCAATGAATAACATTTTTTTGAACCTTTTCTTTTATCTTTATCTTCAGTATCAATAATATTTTTACCAAATAAATTTTTATACATAGTTACAATATTTTTTTGACATTCATATATACTATCAAAATTTACAGTTTTTGATCTTATTCTAAATATCTTTTTGTAATCTTCAATAATATCTTTTTTTGGTATTTGTTTTGGAACAATATCAAAAGGATCTAAACAACCGCATTCAATTTTCAAATCTTGTAAAAATTTCAATTTTGTTTTATTTTGTTTCAATTTATTTACTGTAAAGTTTTGTGAATCGAAAAAATCAAAATCATCAAATTTTTGATCAATATTTTTTTTGAAAAACATAGTTGAGATATTATAATGATTATATCTCAAACCATCTTCAATAAAATATAATTTATATTTATTACATTGATCTTTTGGTATTTTCAATACTGAATTTATTTTCTTATATTTTTCATCTTCAATATCAAAATCATATAATTGTTCATCTTTGATTGCTTCTTTCATTGCTTTTACATCTGATTGAAATGATCCTGAATTTGTAGACTTATATAAATTTACATCTTGAATACCTCTTTCTTTTATAAGCATTTTGAAATGAGCATAAGGATTAGAATCATAACATTTTTTATTGTAAATAATTCTATGTAATGTTTTTAGATATGCTTTTTCTAGATGTCTAAAATGTCTGTTCTTGAAATATTTCAAAGACATCTGATGATCAGATTGTATTTCATCCCAAACATCTTCATAATCAACATCTTTTCCTTGAAATTTCTTTCTATGAAAAAAATAATGTAATTTAGTGATATTTCTACAACGACACATCATTTGAACCATTTGAGCAGGATTGATTGTTCGTTCTTGAAAAAAACAAAATACTTCTCTTTCCATAGTTGAATCTACTCCATAAAGAATTTTTGGTGAGTAAATAATTCTATCATGAGAATCTAAATCAGGAATATTCAATGTATCTTTTTCAATCAAAATAGCATCATGAAATATTCTGTGTAATTTCATAGCATTTATACGACTATCACAAGGAATCAACCATTTTTTTGTTTTATGTAATTTATCAAGGAATGTATCATATGATAAAATTTCGTGTGCTATTACATTTTTATTATGTTTATATTCATTTTTATGAAATTCAAAATCTCTACCAATATTTTCTTTGAACCACATAATTGATGTATCTGAAATATCAGCATCGGTACAAATAACTTGTTTACATTTTTTTAGTAATAAAATAAAATCTTCATAAATAAAAGTAAGATTATTATCAAATGTTGATGATGTATGAAGTGCTTCAATCAATGAATTATATTCATCTAGATATACAATTACATCTGATATATTTTCAATTTCATCAATATATTCAATTTTTGATAATAATGATTCTAATTCACAAACAATAGAACCATTCATATTATATTTTCCATTTTCTTTTTTTTGAAATAATTTTGAATTATAATTTACATTTTTATAATAATGAACATTGTCAATTTCTGCAGAGAATCTTTTATATTGATCATCTGCAAGACTGACTCGTGATGTCAATGAAATAAACTTTTGATTTGTTCTTTCAATATATTTTTGAAAACTTGTAGTTTTACCAGTTCCAGTATCTGATTTCATAATATAATTTATATTTTCTTGAAAATAATTTTTACCAATTTTACCTTTCTCAATTCCTTTATTATTGGATGAGTCAAATGTAACATTAGGTTCAATTTTATCTTCAAGAATAGGTTGATATTTATGATAATCAATCAATTTGAATGCATTTGGAAAACTTGTATTTTTCAATAAATTAGTAACACAATTATATGATGGATCTACTGATTCCCACATTGAATCATTTTTATCAAAATCATATCCATCATATTTTTCATTGTATTCATCCCACAAATCATAGCAATCCAATGATTTACATGCTGTTGTCCAAACTAAGAAACAAGGTTCTCCATCTTGTTCTACCACAGATTCCCAATATTTTTTAGATAAACCATCAAATATTTTTCTAAGCAAATCATCACTAAATGAATACTTGTAATAATTTTCATTATAATTTTTCATTTTTTTTGTTTTTGTTTTTGTATTTTTTTTTGTTTTTGATTTTGTTGATTTATTATATAAATTTTCTAATAAAAATTCTTTCAAATCATCAGGCATTTTGATTGGTTCTTTATTATTGATACAAATATATTCTCCTTGTTTTTCACCTTTAGTCACTTTTGTTCCAGCACCATATAAAATACCACCTTTACCTCTGATATCAATTTTACAATCATCATCTTGTGTTTGTTTGATATCATTTTCAAATTGAAAATAATAATGTAAACCACCTGATCTAGTTCTAACAGTATAAGTATCCCAATTTGGTTTTTTTCCAAATTTATCAATAAATTCTTTTGTAATTGGATTTGAATTCAATTCTTCATCTGATAATTTATATCCAAAATCCAAATCTAATCCAGTTATATTATTTATTTCACCAGTCAAAACTGCATGATTGCCAGTAATATTTTGAGTTTGATTATCTTTCCATTTTCCTTTTATCATATTTGTTGTATTTGGAACCAATGGCAATTTCCACCACATATAATCTATATTAGTTATTTTATTCTGTTTTGTATTTTTTGTGTTTGTCATATTTTTGTTATATTTATATATATATATATAACAAAATATTTTTCTAAATAGTTTCATAAAATCTAAAGTATATAAAATTATTCACCTTTCAAATAACCTATTTGTCTAAGAGTAATAATATCATCAGGATATTTTTTTTGAAATGTTTCAAGATCATTTTTCTTGTTCCAATAATTATATCTTCTTTTCATTACAATAAATCCTTTCTTTTCTTCATAATATTTTTGTCTTTGTTCAATTCCTCTATCAGTTTTAGAATAATCTCTTGCTTTTTGTTTTATTTTCTCTCTATATTCAGTGTCATTTTTATATCTTTTATTCAAATATTTTTTTATTGCTCGTTTTGTATATTCGGGAGTTTTGTTCATTCTATATATATATATAAAAACGATTTTTTATATAGTTTTTTTTTATAAATAAATAATTTTAGTTTTCTATAGTATATGAAAGTAATTATAAAACCAAGTACACAAAAAGATAAAAAATTGATGGCAATATTTTATGATGGAGAAAAGAAAGTAAAAACAACACATTTTGGTGCTAAAGGAATGTCAGACTTTACAATACATAAAGATAAAGAAAGAAAAGAAAGATATTTAGATAGACATAGAAAAAGAGAGAATTGGAATTCATTTATGACAGCAGGATCACTCTCTAGATGGATCCTTTGGAATAAACCTACATTGAAAGCTTCAATTGCTGATTATAAAAAAAGATTCAAACTAAAATAATTGTCGCTAATTGGCAAATAATTTTCTAATAATAAATTGCCAAATCGCCGAAAGTAACAAAATAATAAACTAAAGAAATTATAATTATCGGCGAATTGGCAAATATATTTCTAATAATAAATTGCCAAATCGCCGAAAGATATTTATATATATATATAAATATTACATTTCATCATTTTCACTTTTCCCCCCTTCTGCGATTATCTCTTCAAAGTTATGAAAGAATAATGGTGGATTCTGTAATTTCATATATGCGAAATCATATTTATTTGGTGTAGCTTGTTTATAAAGTTTCATCCAATTTTTAGGAGATGTAAATAGATCTCCATATTCTTCAGATATTGCTGTCAATTCTCTAATATTAGGAAATGGTGACCCTACTATTACATCTGTTGCATTTGCCCTAATTATTGGATCAACTGCTGATCTAAACTTTTGAACTGAAATAATCAATAATTTTATACCATAATGACGACTTCTAGTTACAAGATTAGAAACTGTTTTATCTAATAATCCAACACAATCATCTAGTACCAAAGCAATTTCTTTGTTTGGGTCATCGTCATCCATCAATTGTTGTCTTCTAATAATTGAATTTATTAGTTCAGGTGAATATGTATCATATGTTTCAAATCTTTGTTTTAGGAAGCGAGACGATGAATCCATATTGATTGTTGGGGAAATTATGATTACACCTCCGGGAAAAAAGTCCTGACCATATAGTGAATCAGATAAAAAGAAATTTGATATAATTGTACTTTTTCCTGTTTGTCTAGGACTAATCATCAATAAACATTTTCCACCACCTTTTACACCTACTTGAACATCAGGTAAATTAGGATGATGTGGTTTTGCTTTTCCTCCATCTTCATCTTTTATTTTTTTGATAATTGGTAATTCCATATATATATATTTATAATATATTATTTTTTTAGAATATATTATAAATTTATCTAAAGCAAAAATCCCATTCACCTTGTCTTGGAATATTTACTGCTTTCATTACTTTCTTTTTCACTTCTTCTTCTTCTTTTTGTTTTTTCAATAATATTGCTTCTTCTTCTTTTTTCTTTTTCTTTTCTTCTTTTCTTGCCAATCTTTTTTGTTCTTGAATTTCTAAAGCATGATTGATAGCAAATGTCATTTGTTCAGGAGTTATATTGTGATTGTATATTGGTTGTGGTGGTGGTGTTGGATTCTCTATTTGTTTCTTTTTTTCCTCTGCTTTCTTTCTTCTAGTTTCTGCTGCCTTTTCTCTTATTCTTGCTAAATGTTCTAATCTTGCTTGAGATGGTTTTCCTTTTCTTTTATCTACCTTTTTTGGTTTCTCTTCTTTTATTGGTTGTATTACTGGTGCTGGTGGTTCTCTTGGAGTCATTGGAACTTGCTCTTGAATTGGTTCTTCAAAATGTGGATGTTGTTCAGGTTGCTCTTCTTCATTTGTTTCTGCTTCTTCAATTTCATTTTCTAATTGTTTTATCTCTTCTTCTATTTCTTTTTCTTCAGTTGGTTCTTCGTCTTCAAAATCTATTTTTTTATTCTTTTTCTTTGTCGTCTTACCTTCGAATACTTGATTTTGTTCTATTTTTTCCTTTGGTATTGGTTCAATAATTTCAGGTTCTTTTGGTTTCTTTTTGACAATCATTTTTGGCAATAAATCATTCATAATTATCTATATAATAACTATATATATTTATTTTTTAGTATTTTTCTTCTTTTGGTTTTATACATAAAGTTATCACAGATTTGCCAGTGATTCCTGTCTTATATTTTTCAAAAATTGTGACTAAATCCACTCCTAATTGTGATATTGACATTTCTTCGGTGTTTCCAATGTCGATGTATATCAATTCTGGTGGAATTACATAGACCACACCGTGTGTGTCTGCTTCATATTTACCAATAGAATAGATGATTTTAGATGTTGCGGATTTTGCTCCGTTATAAGTTGTAATAGGCAGACCATTGAGTCGAACCAATAACGGATGGGAAATATCAATATTTTGTGGTGTTTGAATACTTGTATATATTGTTTTTGAATTAGTACCTGAATTATAAGTTGAGTTTAGAACTGCATATGGATCAAAACCGAGCATTCGTGTGACATTGGCTGCGGGAAATAAACCTCGGATAGAATTATCAGGATTCAAAAGAGTTGTATTTGGATCATGAAGGATATCATCACCAACAATCATTGTGACTTTCACATCTACACCACCACTGCCATTTAGACCACGATATGTTCTATCTTGGGTTGTTATATTATAATCAAATATTTGTCTTTGGTCGATTGATTGAGATATGGCAGGACCATTCCTAAAAACTCCATTTAGACAACCAGAAAAATAACTTCTTTCATAATAGTTACCATCACCGTGTGTCATATATTTTGTGATTTTCATTTCTTGATTTTGATTTGCTAATTGAATTTTTGGATATAAATACCATTGATTTTGATTCAGGGCTTTTGTTGTATATCGTAAATCAATATTTTCAACAGGAGTCATAACCGTAGAAGCATTACCAGTGCCATCAAGTAAATAAACAGAAACTTTCTCATTTTCAACTTTTATTCTTACTTTTTTATATGGTGAACGTGTTGGAGTAGATCCTGAAAAACTAGTGTTTACAGTAGAAGCATTCTCAACATCAATTTCTTTCATTTTAGTTTCACCGTTTATCAATACTGGTTGAAATAATTTGATTTCGTTGTTTACATGTTGAACACAAATTTCAAATGGGACAGAAATATCGCCGTCATATTCATATCCAAAAGGTTCAGGTTTATCAACGGTCGTTGGTCTTGTCAATCCAACTCTCCAATTTTGTGTTCCAACCCATTGAAATTCGATTTCACCTCCAGCAAGTGAAAGGGGAGCATCTGTTCCAATTGCTATACATCTAGAATCAAAAATCACTCCAGCTCCTCCACTTTTTGAAGCTGTTCTTTTGAAAATATTTGATCCTGAATTATAGCTAAAATTTGAACTTCTAGATATCCATTCTTCAAAAGTTTCAGGAGAAGTAATATCTGAACCAGAAGAATTGAATTGATCGAAATTGAAATTGAAACCTTCAAATTGATCTGAAGCATTTCTTTTCAATGTTACAGTTTGTTTGCCTTCAAATTCAGGATGTAAAGTATATTTATTCATAATATTAGCGAAATGATAACTGAAATCAAGTGGAGAAAATGTTGATGGTGGAAAACTCAAATCATTCCCCAAACTTTTTTCAGAAGCTAAATATGAAACTATTGGAAATGAGGGTGTATCTTCAAGATAAATGTTAGTTGACCGATCTAATTCATCTCCAATCAATATGTGAAAATTGCTTGATTTTCCAACACTTACAGTTCTTGAATCTTGAAATCTAATAGATTGTAAAGCAACTCTTGAATTTTTAGGAACTCTTATTGGCTGTTGAAAATAATTCTGGAATGAATAAGGCTTCTCAATGCCTAATTGGCCAGCGTCGCCGTTGTTTTGCTGTTCACTGGAAAGAACTACTAAAGACATTTTTTTTATATATAATTATAAAATATATTATAATTATATAAATAAAAATATGGAAAAAATGAATATTTTTCCAAAATTTACTGTAGATATGAAAATTATTGAAGAGAATAAGAAAGTAGATCCTAAAAAAGTATTTGAAAATTCTAAATATACTAAAGATAATAAAAAGAAATCAACCAAAAAGAACAAATGATATTTTTTTAGGTTCACTATTTTCAATATCCTTTTTTTTATATTTATTATTATATTTATATTTAGTATTATTGTGAAATTTATAAAATTGTCTTTTATCTTTCCGATTTTGATTCAATTCTATTTTATTTTTTTCATACCATTCTTTATAATATTCTTTTCTTTTTTCATAATCAATTTTAGATAATACATCATTTCTATTTTTCCAATAATATATTTTTTGTAACTTATTCTTTTCATAATATTGTCGATAATATTCTTTCATTTTTTCTTTATTATTTTTATAATATTCTCTATAATATTCCTTTCTTTTTTCTTTATCATTCATTATATATATATATAAGATAATTATTATGTAATCTTTATATATATATAAAAATATCTTCCGCTAATTGGCAATTTATTATTAGAAATATATTTGCCAATTAGCGACAAATAAAAATATCAATAAAAATTATTTATCTGAGAATTTATTATAGTAATTATATATATATAAATATGTCTGATGCTTTTTTGACTAATGCCGCAATATCTCAAGGTAATGCTTTGACAAATGAAGCTCTTGAACACAATGACGCTGTAAAAGCAAGAAATCAAGAAATTTTATCACAAGTAAATAGAGAGAAAAACACATTGGATGGACAAAAAAGAACTGATAAAATTTTCCACGATGTATCTGATGCATATTCAATTGGAGGTGCTTTGAAGACTTCATATAATACATATGAAGCAGCACAAAAAGCAGGAGGTTTCAAAAAATACATCCAAGGAGAAGGAGGAGTTGGAACTCTAAAAAAACAATATAATACTATTTCTAATTTTGTAAATAATAAAATAAACCCACAAGAAACACCAAAACCCCAATCATCTGCTCTGAATGATGTTGCCAACTCAAACGGAACAGCAGCAGAAAGACCAGTTCAACCAGCTGAAAGACCTCCAGCACCAGCAGCCAAGTCTGGAACTGCTGCTTCTACTGCTGGTGGAGAAGCTGAAAGCATAGCAAGTAAAGCACCTAAATCAACTGATGAATTATTTGAAGCAGCAAGAAACACAGCAGGAAAGGCAGGTGATGCTCTCGGTGTGGTGGGAATGGGATTGGGTGTGGTTGCTGGTGGTCAAGCACTAACTGAAGATATAATGGATGGTAAGATCGAAGGTGATAACACAGCTGATAAAGTTTCTAATGTTGCCAGTATTGCTGCTGGTGCTTTAGATGTTGCTTCTATCTTCTTACCTGTTTTGGCTCCTGCTGCTGCTATTGCTTCTGCTACTGCTGCTGTAAGTGGAGGAGTTGGTGAAATAGAAGATATTGCTGATAGAGAAGATAAAGATGCTTCTGATGCCAATGCTATGAGAGGAACTGAAAAAGCTGCTGTTGATTTAGCAGCAGGAGGAATGGTTGCTTCAACTTCTACTGATACAACAAAAAGTATCAGCGCAACTGGATCCTTTTGAAGTTTCTAAAAAATAAAATAATTATAATTTTTTATATGTATAATAATATATATATAGAAAATGAGTTTTTGGACTTCTGAAGAAAAAATCGCTATCGGTCAAACTAAAGTTTCGATTCCAAGTGAAAACGGTTTGTCGTATTCTGCTGGACAAAAAATAGATATTACTATTCCAAGAGAAATTCAATTTTTTCAACCAAAAGAATCTTATTTATCTTTAGATGTTGAGATTTCTTTACCTAGTGGAAGAAAACCAACAAGATTGTCTCTTGATGAATATATTGGAGGTCAAGTACTAATCAAAGATATTAGAGTTTATACTCAAGGTGGAACTTTATTAGAAGAAATTCAAGGATATAACACAGCTGTTTCTGTTATGTATGATTATGATTCTAATGAAAATATTAGAAACAAAAGAGCAATGACTGAAGGAACAACAAGTGCAACATCTTTTTATCGTGGAACAGATGGAAGCACTCAATCTGACAATGTAAATCATATAAATAGTCCATATTATGTAGGAGTTGAAAATGCTACTTATTCCGATCCGTTTGACGATGATGACTATAAAAAAGCAAAATTATTGTTACCATTACACACAGGAATCTTCCAAAATGACAAAATCTTTCCAAATTCGATGGGTCTTCGTTTAGAAATAGTATTGGAAGACAATAATATTGTATTTAGACAATTAGACTCTGTAAACAAAAACAATAAATTATCACTAAACCCCAAGTTTCATTCTCTCAATGGTTCAACTGCTCCAGATGAGTGGACAAGTGGTTCTGATTCGAATGTTTTTTATGTTGCGAGAGATAATCAAAATATTGGTGTTGATAATTTCCCTTTTGTTGTTGGTGAAGCAATCAAGTTTGTAAATGATACCACAGCAAATCTTTCTTATAACAACGCTTCAAATATGGTTATAGATACAGTTGAAGTGATAGGAACTGCCGATGATAATAAAGGACTAATCCGAGTTACATTAGATGATACTTATACGAATAACGGTTCAACTGTTTTCCCTCTTGATTCTGCTTCTGGTGAATGTTACATTTATTCAGCAAATTTTGACAATGGTTCTTCTGTTGGTGCATTGAGTTACAATCCAACTTTTACCGTCAGCAATGTTGAACTAATAGTTCAAAAATTAGAAATGCCCGATGGATACAAAAACCAAATGAATCAAATGATGCGAGAAGGTGGGTCAATGGTTTATGATTTCTTATCTTATTCCAATTACAGACAAACAATCTTGGCAAGTGATACTGTTGCCAATATCAATTTACCTCTGAATTTCTCTCGTGCTAAATCAATCCTTTGTGTTCCAACTGATAGCACTGTCCGAACTACTGCTAAGGTTTTATCTTGTGAAGATGCCTATGAATACAATAACGAAAGCACTGATATTTCCTCTAATGCTAACACAAGGGGAAGTTTAGTTGGTATTTGGGATAATCTCCAAAATTATCAATTCAACTATAATAATAGATTACAACCATCAAGAAAGATATCTTGTGCTAAAATTTCAGCAAAGGATTCTATTGACCAACAACCTCTTGTTGAATTAGAAAAAGCATTGGTTCAAGCAGGTATTCAACCAAGAAGTTTCAGAGCATTCCAAAGAAATGCTGTCATTGGTCGTGCTTTGGCTTTACAAGATGGTGTTTATGATTGCCGTGGTAAATCATTCTCCTTACAATTAGAATATACAGGATCCGAATCGCCTGACTTTCCGAAATTATTCAACAATTATGTTTTCCATCTTAGAAGGCTAAATATCACTGCTGATGGAATTTCTGTTGAATTATAAATATTCTAGAAAAAAAAATAAATAATATTAGAATTATTATATATATAAATATATATATAATATGTCTACTGAACACTTCGAAATTGTTCCAGATAATGTACAAGCAAATGGCAAAGTTTCCTATGATAAATCAGGTAATCCAACTATCAGAATAAAAATCCCTGATATTGAAAGACACTTATTGGCTGGCACTGTCAGACTAAACGGAAAATTTCAATGTTTCAAAAATGTTGCTGAAGATGCCCCTGATGCTGATACTGCTATGAGAATGACTGAAGCAATTGGAGTTTATTCTGTTATAGATTCTCTAACTTTCCAAAATTTCAATGGTCAAACTATAGAAAAAATTGATAATTATAATAAATTCTGTTCCGCATTCATTCCAGTTGGAGGAAGCAAACAGGACTTATTTGATTCTTATGGTACTTCTGCTCTTACTATGCCAAATTTTGAAGTTCAAAGACTTTCTGTTGTAAATAATGCCTCAGCAAATACTTTTTCTATTCCTCTTATTTCAGGTCTTATGAATGGTCACAATCCAATTCCTTTATCTAGTGGATGGGGAATTGGTGGATTAGAAATAATTATAAATCTTTCTCCAAGTAGCAATGTTTTCTTTTCTGCTTCCACCACTTCAGCAAGTTTCTCAGATGGTTTCTATGAATTATCAGACCTAAGTCTTACAGGTGAAACCCTTGTTCCTGAACCAGCACAACTTCAACAGTTACAAAGTCAAAAGAATTCTGTTTTAGAATATAATACTATAAACACATTCTATCAAAATATAAATTCCACGAATGCTGTTTTATCAATGAATTTAGGTTTATCAAAAGTACTTTCTATTTTTGGAACTATTATACCAACTAACTTTATAAATAATTTGGTTGAAAATGGACTTGCCAATTTATACCCACTAAACACCGACAACAGTGTTGCTTCAATAAAATCAGTTATTTGGCAACGTGCTGGAGAAAGATTTCCGTTTTTATATAATATTGATACTATGCAGAAAGATGATGACGCTCAAGAATTTGCTGATCCACAAATTGTCAGAAACTTTCAATCTGCTATCAAGGTTTTTAGTGAAATGGGAAGAACAAATGTCAGTCCTGAAAATAACAGAGTTGAAGACAACACTGCTGCTTCTTTATCTTATAAATTATTTACTGACGGTGGTTCTACTGCTGGTATTGGTGTGAGTTATGACCACATATCAAATGATGGTGTAAGTTTCAAAAATATTCCATTAGGATTACAAATGAACCTTGGTCTAACCAGCAACAATCCACACGGATTATATTTATTTGTTCACAATAAAAATACTATTATTATAGAAAATGGAAATGTTCAGGTATTATCCTGATTTCATAAAAAAAATTGTTTTTTTTATAAAATTTATAATATATATATTATAAATATATATTATGGACACAACAATGAATGATACTCAAGAAATGGAAACTACAATTCAAGGTGATGTAAAACCAACCCAAACTAATGTTCCCGACTTAGTAAAGATTGGATCTATTCCATCTAATTTACAAATTGATTATGACACAACGGTGTATGAGCCAGTTACAAAAAGTCAGTCTTTTATAAGATTTCAAATCGATAACAAAGGGATACTTCACAGCAATAGTAAATTGACTATTTCAATGACTGGTGTTGCTGAAAATGCTTTCTTCCCTTTT
>Ga0070754_10002501_pt1 | contig 13519 bp, 24 predicted proteins | sample VirMetDEL_Sep_01_FD_75181 | JGI IMG/M metagenome (GOLD analysis project Ga0070754, IMG submission 75181) | Aqueous microbial communities from the Delaware River and Bay under freshwater to marine salinity gradient to study organic matter... | ecosystem: Environmental > Aquatic > Marine >... | reverse complement strand
TCCTTTCATGGTGGTTAATGTTTAATATAATAAATACCTATATTAGGATAGGTAAAAACTGTGTTGCCATTATCATTCGTTGTAATTAATGGTGTTTCTGAGTAGATTTTATTTTTTGCTACTCGCAAAATTAAGTTGTCAGTTGCCATGTTATTATCCTTTCATGGTGGTTAATGTTTAATATAATAAATAAATATATATTACACAAGTAATAATATATATTTTTTATTAATGTTGGTAAATCGCAACACTTTTCGCATTGAGATTTGAACCACTACAAAGCACACAGGTTGTGCATGTAGCTCGTCTTCCAGCTTCTTTAGAAGCAGGGCAAAGCACTTCTTTTGTCTTGTCAAGCACTTCGTCTTTCTGCATAACTCTAAAGGTTCGTAGTCCTTTAGACCAGAATTTCTTTGACTCTTCGTAAGAGTCTGCACTCATCATGCTGATATCACTTCTTACATCACAACTACTGTTGTGAGATTGATGTGTATAGCTTGTATGTTTCTTAGCTTTGCTAAGTAAACTATCCCAGATGTAGCTAGGTACTGCACTAGGGTCACCATAAGTACCAAGTCTTATGACTTGATTTTCGCCTAGACTTTGTATGTCTTTGTGGTTGTTAACCACTGGATAAGCACCTTTCATTAATTGTTTATAAACAATTAAAACACCTTGGGCTAGATTGACATAGCAAGTTCTGCCTTTAGCTTGTTTTCTATCTGGTTCAGTAGTAACTGAACCCCTATGCTTACAACTACCACAAATTGAGTAGTCTTCGCCAGTTTTACTCGCAAGTCTTGGGTCTATATCACTTCGTATGATATAGGTTTGTGCCATGTTACCAGTCTTTTTGTTCAAACTTTGTGGTAAATATACCACACTTATTGACTTGCCATCTATCAAGGATTTACCTTGATAAATGACAAAACCTTTAGGTTTTTTGTTATTATTTAGCATGTTCAATCCTTATCTGTTTAATTTTTGATGCAAAATCACTATTAGAAAGCTCATAAGCTGTGCTTTGCAATTCACGATTTGTTTGTTTATACAAATCTTTGTAGTAATCTTCTAATTCCCAACCAAAATCTTCAAGACTTTCACCAACTTCGTTGGTTAATTTATCTAAATGTTCCAAATCTTTTTGGATAACTTCTAGTCTTTCATCAAAGCCATCTGGCAATGTTGTTTCTAAAACAATTTTATGTGTCATGTTAAGTCCTTCCTGTAAGTTGTTGTAATATATCACTACTACTTCTAAAAGAAGTAAGTAGTAGTAATATATAAGTTGTTATCGTTTAGCGATTTCTTGTATGATATCATGGATATCATAAATGTCATCTACAAATTTATTTGTATCACTGCCTTTCGCTTTAATGTGATGGAAATAGTGGCAATGCTTTTTTAGAGTCTTACAAGCAGACTCTAATTCTGCATTGATAGTTTCTTGATTGTTTTTGATATGCCTATCAAAATCAAAGTTTAAATATCTTTTTTCCAAAGATACAAATCTTTCTAGCCATTTTCTTTGAAAAGGTTGCATACTAACTTCAGTTAGTAAGTCTTCTGGTTCATAAGCAATGGACAAGAAACCATTGTCAGATGCCCATTGTTCATAGATTTTATTTAAAAATTCTAAAGTCATAATCAAGTCCTTTCAATTAGTTTTGATAATTCATTTATCAAATCTTTAGTATCTAAAAAACCTTTGACACCTTCATTGTCAAAAGCTTCATTCATAAGTATAAAATCGCTATTTAGTATAGCAATCTCAACTTTTTCTCCATAGTCTCCATAGACTATGCCTTGCTTGTCATAGCCATTATCTTTTTTGTTTTGGGCAATAGAGATATATCTGTTACCAGATATTGGCAATACAATGTTACTTGGTTTTGACATAGTCAAAGTCCTTTCAATTAGTTATTAAAAATAACTACGAAGTTGCTCTTTAACACCTATATGCTTTACACTTACTCAAGTCCATAGGACTCGTGGAATTTAGCACAGGTGGCATTATCCTTCGTAGCCAGTTTGTAGTATATACAACTACTACTTCTAAGAGAAGTAAGTAGTAGTTATATATAAGTTGTTACTTTTTCCAGCTGTTATCATATTCTATGACATTTGCTAAAGCAAAATAAACTATGGATACTAATCCATAACCAATAAAACCTAAAGCCATGATGTCTGGTGTTACACAAAGACTTGGTGCAAAGCAAAGTAAAACAAGACTTAAGAAACTTAAGACTCCACTAATTGCAGAGATTTTTAAACAAAGTTTAGATTGAAACATAAAATCTAACATATTTTTCCTTTCACAGTTGGTTGTTGTCTAAGTAGTATATAACAAAAATATATATAATACATAAGTATTATTATATATATTTTTGTATACTACTAAAGGTTTGGGACTTTGTCAACTGCATTGAATTTATTACATAAATTACACTTCAAAACATCGTTACATGCATTCGCATACACATATCACAGACCTGCACACATATTAGGCACACATATGCACACATATTAGGCACATTCACACACATACACACACATACATGCACTCACACACACGAAACCTGCACAAAAATTAGGCAACTGCACAAAAATTAGGCATATCAATGGTATTGATGAGGGGGGACAGGAAAAATCAGCCACCTCTTATATATATAAAAAAGGGTACCCCCAAAAAAATACCAAATAAAACCATAATGTACTACACAATTAGTGGTGTACAATAGGTGGTAGCCAATAACAGCAGCAACTACTACATATATGGGGGGAGTTCTAAAGAATTATGGGGGGAGTTTCAGAATAGTCTATACAATATTGAGCACGAGAGATGCAATAGAGTTATATAGACTATGTATCACATATTCTAGTGATACTTTTATTATGTCTCCTCAGGGGTTACCTTTAACCCTGGAAAACTTAGTAGAAGTATAGCATACTTTTTTAATTCTGGCAAGTTATTTTTTAATTTGTTTATAATTTAAACTATGTTATAATACAAACTATGAAAAAAGATAAACATCTTCTATATGCTCACTTAGATGATAAAGGTTTACGTGACCTTATAAAAGAATTAGCATCATATCGTAAGAAACCTAATGCAGGTAGGGACTTAATTGAGATGAGACGTGAGTATATGCGAAGATGTGAAGAAAGGAAACTAAATATGGCTGAGAAAAAAGCTAAGAAATTACCTGAAGGACAAAAAGTTGAGATGCTCCAAAGAGCACAGAAGAAATATAACTCTTTTGCAAAGAATACTTTACCTAGTGGTCTATCTCCTATGCAGGAAAAGTTTTGTTTGGAGTACATTGCAACAGGTGACACCTTAACTGCATGGAAAGCAGCAGGATATAAAGACTGTAGGACTGAAGCAGACTCACGTGCAGAAAGTAAAAGACTTTTAAAGAATGATAAGATTGAAGAAAGATGTAATCAGATTAGAGAAGATGCAATAAAAGATGTAGGTCTTAATATTAATGAAGTTGTAAAGAAGTTTATGAAAGTTTATGACAGAGGTATGGAAGAAAATGATTTAACAAACTCTAATAGAGCAATGGAGTTTATTGGTAAGCACATGGGTATGTTAATTGAACGACAAGAAATTAAACAAGAGGTAACTAACAAATCTCCTGAAGAATTAGAAAGAGAGATTAAACATTACGAAAATGTTGTTAAACTTGAAAGTGGTAATAACTAAAATTAATTTATATCTATTTTATATAATGATAGGTATAATATTTAGTTGGCTTATATATATAGTTAGTGTGTCAATTTGGAATACATTTTGTAGAGGTTGTCCTGCTACTTGGTATGTAGATAATGTTCAACCTTTATTACCTAAACCTAAAATTATTATTGAAGAAGATGATGAAGATTGGGAAGACAGTGAATTTTAAATGGCATATAATCACTACCACAATAAATACTATAATAAAAAAATTAAACCTAAACAGTATAAAAGTCCAGTTGTTATGTGGACTTCTAAATTGGTTCGTAACGAAGAGGGTGAAGAAAGTTATAAAAAAAAGTGATAAGTGAAAATTTAATTAAACTTAGAGAGTTATACTTTCAAAGAGCAGTACAAAAATCTAAAGATAGCTTCCTACATTTTGTAGGTTTATTTGCTCCTACTCTTGTACCTGATTGGGTAATGGGTAAACATATACAAGTTATCTCTGAGAAATTACAAAAGGTTGAGAGTGGTGAAATAAAAAGACTAATGGTCTTCTTACCTCCACGTTCTTCTAAGTCAGTAATCTGTTCTAAGTTATTTCCTGCATGGTATGTAGGAAGACATCCACAACATGAATTACTTTGTGTCTCACACTCTGACCAACTGGCTTCAGACTTTGGTAGGTCAGTAAGAGACTTAGTTAACTTTGATTTATTTAATAATGTTTTTCCTGAAGTAACCTTAAGAAGTGATGTAAGAGCAGCAGGTAAATGGAAAACAAATGCAGGTGGAACTTATTATGCTGCAGGTGTTAGAAGTCAGATAGCTGGTCGTGGTGCACATGTAGCAATCTTAGATGACGTAATGTCTGAAGAAGATTCATTCTCTGCTACAGGTAGAAGATATGTAAAAGAATGGTACCCATCAGGATTAAGAACTCGTATTATGCCTAATGGTTCAATAGTTATTATTAATACTCGTTACCATGAAGATGATTTATGTGGTTGGTTACTAAGACAAGAATCACAAGTTGAATTAGAAAACAAATGGGAAGTTATAAAAATACCTGCTTGGGTAGATGAAGATACAAGTAAGTTATTAAAGTTACCTGTAGGGTCTTCTTATTTTCCTGAATGGAAATCAAAAGAAGTTTTAAAGAATGATGAAGAAGAAATAAAAGCAAGTAATGGTTCACGTTATTGGGAATCATTATATATGCAAAATCCTGTACCTGATGAAGGTGGTCTTATTAAAAAGAAATGGATTGAATGGTGGGAGTATGATGAGCCACCTGAATGTAATTATATTATACAAACATATGATACTGCATTCTCAACAAAGACAACTGCTGACTTTAGTGTAATACAAACTTGGGGAATCTTTGAAGATTTAGAAACAGATTCTAATGGTGTTGAAAGATGGGTATCTAATTTAATTTTATTAGGAAATGAACGAGGAAGATTTGATTATCCTACATTAAGAATGAAAGCACAAGAACTCTATGATTATCATAAACCTGATGTATGTATTATAGAAAAGAAGGCAAGTGGACAATCACTAATCCAGGACATGCGAAGAGCAGGTCTGCCTGTTTTGGATTATATACCTGATAGAGATAAGACTGCAAGAGTATATGCAGCAACCCCATTAATGGAAGCAGGGAGAGTCTGGTTGCCAAAAGGCAAAGAATGGAGTGATGATTTATTTAGTGAAGCAATAATGTTTCCTAATGGAAGACATGATGACCAAGTAGATGCAATGACAATGGCAATACATTACATGAAAGAGTCTTGGAATTTAACTCATCCAGATGACCCTGATTATGATGAAGGTTATGAAAGAAAAAAAAGAGTTGCATACTGGAAATTTTAAGTGTATAATATAAATCATTAACAACTGTGAAAGAGTAATATGGCAACTGAAAAAAATCCCTTTGAACCTATTCCTGATATAGAAGAAATTACACAGGACAATATTGAAATAGAAGAACAAGATGTAGCTCCTAATCCTGAAAGTGTTATGATGATGGATGATGGTTCAGCAGTAGTAGACCTTACAGGTAAACCTGCTATGATGTCTGAAGAAGAAATGGAAGGTGGTCATTATGATAACTTAGTACCTTTCTTAGAGGATGCAGAGTTAGATGATATAGCAAGTGAAGTCATTGAAAAATATACAGCAGATAAATCTTCAAGAGGAGAATGGGAACAAACATTTGAAAGAGGATTTGATTTACTAGGATTAAAATTAAAAGAAACTTCAGAACCATTTGAAGGTGCATGTACTGCAGTTCACCCACTCTTAATAGAGTCAGCAGTGAAGTTTCAATCTAAAGCATCACAAGAATTATTTCCACCAGGTGGTCCAGTTAAATCTCAAATAATTGGAGTAGAAACAGCAGATAAACAGCAACAAGCAGAACGTGTTAAACAGTTTATGAATTATCAAATAACTGATGTTATGCCTGAATACTTTCATGAGTTTGAAAGAATGTTATTTCATCTACCTATTATAGGTTCAGCATTTAAAAAGATTTATTATGATGCATCTATAGATAGACCTTGTTCAGAGTTTGTACCTGTTGACCAGTTCTATGTTTCTTATCATGCATCAGACTTAAGAAAAGCTGATAGATATACACATGTTATTTTAAGAAATCCAAATGATTTAGCAAAAGATATTGCAGCAGGAGTCTATGAAGATTTAGAATTACCTGAAGCAACTTCAGTTGACCCTACAAGTATGTCAATGAAAGTTGATGAGATAATGGGTACATCAGTTCCTGAAGATACTGACCCTCAATATACTTTATTAGAGCAACATTGTTATTTAGATTTACCTGAACCTTATGGGGATGAAGAAGGAATTGCTTTACCTTATATTGTTACAGTTGAAGAACAATCAAGAAAAGTTTTATCTATAAGAAGAAACTATAATGAAGATGACCCAAAGAAACAAAAGAAGATGTTCTTTACTCATTATAAGTTTGTACCTGGTTTTGGTTTTTATGGTTTAGGTCTTATACATTTCTTAGGTAACTTAACTATGACTGCAACTGCAGCCATGAGAAACTTAGTTGACTCTGGTCAGTTTGCAACATTACCTGCAGGATTTAAAGCTAAAGGTGTAAAGGTAGTTGGAGATAACGAACCATTAGCTCCTGGTGAATTTAGAGATGTAGAATCTACTGGTATTGATTTAAGCAGAGCCATTGTTCCATTACCTTATAAAGAACCTTCTAATACATTATTTCAGATGTTAGGTTTTATTGCTGGAGCTGGACAAAAGTTTGCAGACTCTACTGAAAAAGTTATTAGTGATTCAACTAATTATGGACCAGTGGGTACAACTATGGCATTACTAGAAGCATCTAGTAAATTTTTTAGTGCCATACATAAAAGAATACATAACTCTCAGAAAGAAGAGTTTAAGATATTGGCAAGGATTAATTTTGAATCCTTACCTGACCAATATCCATATGAAGTTCCTGGTGGAAGTCCTACAATATTTAAACAGGACTTTGATGGTAAGGTTGACGTAATTCCTGTCAGCGACCCAAACATACCATCTAGTGCACATAGATTAATGCTTTCACAGTTGGCATTACAACTCGCTAGTCAAGCACCCCCAGGAAGCTACAATATACAGGCCCTCCATAGAACTATTTTAGAAGCTGCTAATATGCCTAACTTAGATATGATATTGCCACCACAACAACGACCACAAGCACTTGACCCTGTATCAGATATACAAAATGCAGTAAAGGGTGTACCTATTGCAGCTTTTCCAGGACAAAATCATATGGCACATATTACAGTTAAGACTGCATATATGTCTGACCCTATGAATGGTGGTAGTCCAATTATGGAAAAAGTTAAACCAGTTCTTGAATCAAATATAAAAGAACATATGATTATGAAATACCAAGAACAAATGAATGGAATGGTAAATGGAATGGTATCAGGAGTTGCAACTGACCCTGCAACCTTACAACAAGTTCAGGCACAAGCTGCCCAACAAATTTCACAAGCTAACCAATCAATGGGTACTAAATTAACTCCAGAAGAACAAATGGTTGAGCTTGAGAAACAAAGACTTAATTTAGAAGAAGATAAATTAGGTCTTGATGCACTACAAGAAGCTGCTAGTTTAGCTGTTAAACAACGTGAACTAACTCTTAAAGAAGAAGACCAAGGTATTAGAGCACTTAAAGATGGTGCTTCAATAGCAATTAAGAGAACAGAGAACGAAAAAAACAGGCAATCTAAAATTGCAGAAACAACAATAAAAACTCTTGGGAAATTAGCTCAAGAAGAAATAAAAGGAGAAAACTAATATGAATAATAAACCAATTATAAGTGGTCCAGGACCAGATACTTTTGGAGACTCAAGTAAATTAACAACTGAAAACTTTTCTATTAGAGCAAAGAAAGCAGTTAAAAGACAAGACCCAGGTTATTCTTATCAACCAGCAGGTGGTGGTAAAGTAAAAGGTTAAATTATTTATGGACAATATTCTAAAAGAAATTGGACATGAAATAGATAAAGAAATAAATCAGATTCAAGTAATGTTAGGGGATGGAGTCTGTGAGGATTATGCCCAATATAAACAATTAGTAGGTACTATTGTAGGTTTAAAAAAATCTAAAGAACTTATTAAAACAATATATAATAACATGATAAATGGAGATGATGATGCAGACAATTAAAATGCCACAAGCAATTAAAAATGATAGATGGACTAACAATGATGAATTACCTGACCCTACAATATTACCAGAGTTACCAGGTTACCATGTACTGGTTCGCCCTGTTTCAATAAAAGATAAAACAAAAGGTGGTATTATGCTACCTGAATCTGTTAAGAGTGATATTGCTTATTTAACAACAGTAGGTAGAGTATTAAAGATAGGAGATATAGCATATAAAGATGATGATAAATTTCCTAATGGACCTTGGTGTAAAATAGGTGACCATGTATGTTATGGTAAACACACAGGTCAAAAACTTTTATATAAAGGAGTAAGACTTATATTATTATTTGATGACCAAATAATTATGAGAGTACAAAATCCTAAAGATTTAGATACAACTTATAATCTATCTAATTAAAATAAATAAATATTTTTAAAGGAGAAAGACTATGCTATTAACTAAAAAAATAATAAAGTTCTCTAATACATATTTTATAAAAATTCCTAAAGCTATGAAAGGTTTATGGGATTTATCTGAAAATCGTTGGGGATATAAAAAAGTAAAAAACAATGACTAAATTATGTGCAAGGGGGAAAAGTGCTGCGAAACGTAAATTTAAAGTTTATCCAAGTGCGTATGCAAATGCGTATGCTTCTAAAATCTGTGCAGGAAAAATTAAAGACCCTAGTGGAAAAAAGAAAAAAGATTGGAAAGGTTCTGCAAAAAAAATGGTTGGTGGTAAAACAGTGGGTAAACCAAAAGGTAAAGTTGCTAGGGGTTGTGGTGCAATTATTCCTGCTAGAAAGAAAAAAACCAAGTATGCTTAAATTTAAAAAAAGACCTAAGTTAAAAGATGATGAATAAATATACACAAAGACAATGGGATAGAACTGTAGGTTATGGTAAAGTTCCAGATAAATATAAATTAAAAGAAGAAAAAAAGAATGGTTAAAAAAGGTGGACTTAAAAAATGGTTTAAAGAAGATTGGGTAGATATATCTACAGGTAAACCATGTGGTAGAAAATCTGCTAAGTCTTCAAAAAGAAAATATCCAGTCTGTAGACCTAAGGCAGTTGCAAATAAAATGACTGCTTCACAAAAGTCATCTGCAGTTAAAAGAAAAAGAAATAAAACTAATGTTGGACCTAAACCAACTTCCATAAAGTACCCTATTAGTGCAAGTGGGAGGAAACAAAAAACAATAAGGAAAACATAATGATAGACCCATTTACAGCCTTTGCAGCATTAAAAGCTGCCAGTAGTAGTATTTCTACTGCTATAAAAGTTGGTAAAGATTTAACTTCAATGGGTGGTGCAGTTGCTAAATGGGCAAAAGCTGAAGCTAGTTTACAAGTAGTTGCTAATCATAAGCCAGGAATGTTTGGAAAATTAACTGGTGTTGAGCAGAATGCTATTGATGCTCATTTTAGAAACGAAGAAGCTAAAAGACTTCGTGATGAAATGAGAGAACTATTTGTTCTTTATGGTTCTCCAGGTCAATGGGATAGATTGCAAAGTGAGATTGCTGCTGAAAGAGCACGTCAAGCTGCTGCAGTTAAAGAACAACTACGAAAGCAAAAGTTACGACATAATATTATTATAGGTATTGTGTTAGGAATTATTGGTTTTGGTTTAATAACTTTAGAGGTAATGTACTTGAAAGGAATGTTATAATGAAGAAATCTAAAATGGGTTATGCTGGTGGCAAGAAAGTTAAAATGGGATATGCTGGTGGTAAAAAAGTTAAGATGATGAATGCAGGTGGAATTATTTCAGGTCCTAGATGAGTGAACTAATATCCAACATACCTTTTTTTAGGTGTTGGGTAAGGAAGGAGTTTACTCATAGTCATCAAAAATATCATGGGGAATATTTACATGGACTAGCAATTGCAGTTAATTGTATGCCTGATAGATGTTTAAGTTTCCAAGTTGTATTTACAGGTTGTGAAGCTGAAGAAAAAAATTTACATGGTGGTGCTATGTGGGCACGAATGCCAATCACAGGTTTAATAGGTGATATACCTTTAGATGAATGGACACCTCCTATGGAAACACACTATGCTCAACCTTGGGATTGTCCAAGTCATAATCATAGTGTGATTGTTATGGACAGAGTTAGTTCAAGTCCTTGGTTATGTAAAGTAAATGGAGAATTTTATACTGGTAAATATTATTTTACTGTAGACTTTACAGGAAATGCAGTGGCAGATGACCCTGCACAACATAAACAATCTCATGTATTACATTTAACTTCAGGACCATATAAAGGTGCAATGGTAGCTTTACCTAATAATAGAGTTAGAGTTACAAGTCCTGCGATGTGGTCAGCAGGTGAAGGTGCTCCAGATTTTATACCTTCACAATATAAACATACTGCTGAATGTCATGATGATTATATGGATGTTAATAAAACATTTGATAATTTATATAATGGTAAAAATAAAAATAACTCTTGTATCTCATAGGGTTGTATAGTATTATAAATACTTTATAACTTTACGTAATCGTTTGGTTCGTAACAAATGGAGATAATATGTCTAAAGAAGAAGAAACCTGGAGTAAAATAGATACTTCAAAAAAAGAAGATACAGAAGATAAAGTAGATTTTGAGGTTGAAAAACCTTCAGTAGATTCTAAAGCTAAAGAAATGGCAGAAGTTGTTAAACAAGAAGTTGAAGTTGAACAAGAAAAGCCAGTTGAAGAAAAAGTAGAAATAGAAGCTAAAGAAGAAACTCAACCAGTTGAACAAAAGTCTGAAGAAGAAAAAGCAACTGAAGGCATTGAAGGTAAACGTGCTGAAAAAAGAATCAGACAATTAGTTCGTCAAAAGAAAGAACGAGAAGAAGAGGTTCAATTACTTTTAACTAAACAAAAAGAGTTAGAAGAAAGATTAAAAACAACTCATGACTCTCAGTTTGATTTAACTAAAACAAGTATTGAGTCTCAAGAAAAAGGTTTAGAAAATCAATTAGGTTTAGCTAAACAAAATTATTTAGATGCTTTTGAAAAAGATGATAAGAATCAATTATTAAAAGCACAAGAAGCATTAAATGAAGCTCAAATAAATTTAAACACAGTTAAGAATAATAAGGTAAGTTTTGAGAAAGATTACGAGAGTTACCAAAATAGAATTAAACAACAACCCTTACAACAGGCACCTCAACAACCTCAACAACAATATGACCCTAAGGCAGTTGAGTGGGCAGAGGCTAACGAATGGTTTGGGAAAGACAGAGTAATGACTGCAGCAGCTTTAGCTGTAGATACTCAGTTAAAAGAAGAAGGTTTTGACCCATCAGATGATGACTTTTATAAAGAAGTAGATTCAAGAATAAGAACTACATTTCCAACAAAGTTTAAAGATGAGTCACAAGTTCGTCAGAAGGCTACGTCAAGTCCTTCTCAAGTGGTTGCAGGAACATCTCGCACTCCTGCTTCTAAAAAAATTAAGTTAACCCAAGAAGATGTTAGGTTAGCTAATAAATGGAATATACCACTTGATAGGTATGCCAAAGAAAAGGCAAAGGTTGAACAAACCAACGAAGAATATACCACAATATCAACAATGCGAAGGAGTTCATAACATGGCATTAACTAAATTAAAAGCAACACGTACTGAAGAAACTAGAGAAGCAACTTCAAAAAATGAAACGTATTCGTTTGAAGAAAAAAGTGCATTAGACATACCTGAAAATGTTCTTGAAAGATTTCATAGTCAAGGCATGGCATTAAGATGGATTAGAATATCTTTAGATGGAGAAGACGATTATAAAAATGTTGGTAAACAACAAAGAGTAGGGTGGACTTTCGTTTCCCCTGAAGAAGTACCTGAGTTAGCAAACTCTTCTTTTACAAAAGATGAGGGTCGTTATAAAGGTGTAGTTTCTAATGGTGACGTAGCATTGGCAAAAATGCTAAAAGGTAAAGTTGAAGCTATGACTGAATATTATAGGAATAAGCATAAAGCACAAGAACAGGCTGTAGAGAAGAATCTTCAAGCAGCTTCTGATTCTAAGATGCCTATAACTAATTCTAGCAAATCCTCTACAACAAGAGGAAGGGAGCCTCGCTTCCAAAGATAATTAATATAAATGTATAACAAGGAGAATATATATGTCTACAACAAAAGGACTCTTTGGGTTACAGCCTTTAAGACAGTTAGGTTCAGGATATAATACTACAGGTTCATCTGAGTATAATATTGCAAACACTTTATCTGTTAATATGTTTAAAGGTGATGTGGTAACTATGAACAATGGTTTCATTCAACCAATTGCAACAACTACTGATTATATCGTAGGTGTTTTTCAAGGTTGTTCCTACATTGACCCAACAACTAAACAACCAACCTTTAGTTCTTTTTATACTGCTGCTACTTCAAGTGCAGTAGGTAATCCTAAAGCATTTGTTGTTGATGACCCTGCAGCTACTTTTATGGTACAAGCAGATGCATCAGTAACAATTGGTGATATTAATTCGCAAAACTTCCCAGTAACACTAGGAGCAGGAAATACTATAACAGGTATCTCAGGCTTTGGTATAAAGGCTGCAGGAAGAGCGACAGCAAGTAAAGCATTAAGACCTCTTAATGTTATTAACGAACCAGGCAATTCACTTTCAGGTGCAGAGGGAGCTTTCCCTAAAGTTGAAGTTGAAATTGTACAACACTGGTCCAAACGTTATGCAACAGCTTAATATAGGAGAAATAAAATATGGCTATTAATAGAGCAAGTATTGCTAAAGAACTTCTCCCAGGTCTGAATGCTGTTTTTGGACTTGAGTATGGAGACGTTAATGAAGAACATAAACCTTTATTTGAAGTTGAAAATTCAGATAGAAGTTTTGAAGAAGAAGTATTGTTTACAGGATTCGCAAGTGCCCCAGTTAAAGCTGAAGGCTCTGCTGTTTCATTTGATACAGCACAAGAATCTTTTACTGCTAGATACAACCACGAAACAGTTGCACTAGCTTTCTCAGTAACTGAAGAAGCTATGGAAGATAATCTTTATGATACTTTCGCAAAAGTTCGTGCAAGAGCACTAGCAAGAGCAATGGCAAACACTAAGCAAGTAAAAGCTGCTAACATTTTTGTTAATGGTTTTACTGCAGGTGATACAGCTATTGGTGATGGAC
>Ga0070754_10002500_pt1 | contig 13521 bp, 21 predicted proteins | sample VirMetDEL_Sep_01_FD_75181 | JGI IMG/M metagenome (GOLD analysis project Ga0070754, IMG submission 75181) | Aqueous microbial communities from the Delaware River and Bay under freshwater to marine salinity gradient to study organic matter... | ecosystem: Environmental > Aquatic > Marine >... | reverse complement strand
CCAGTTCCGATGTAATCCGACCACGGCTCAATGTAAATCAGCTTAGGCGCGTTGCTATCTGGCACTATGATTAGATTGAACGCCTGTTGCAAGGAACGGATGAAATCGACCTGCTTGACCTTGGGCAAATTTGCTTGTAGCCAGTTGGCGTAACCGTCATTGATTCGATATATCGACAGACTTTGCCAAACGACGACGTTTATGAGGTAATCGGGAGCGGGACCGACTACATCAAATTTGAGCGTGTCACCCTGAACTAGGTCAACGATCACTTCGACGGTATTGCTGTAGTTAGTTCCGCCCTGCACCTGTGGACCTGCCCAAACCGTGACGTTGCCATTCTTGTAAACGATAGGTCGCGACCAGCTAGAACCGAGAGCGTTTATGTCAATCTGCAACTGGAACACCATGCGCATATCGTACGGCACGGTGTACAGGTGCGTTGCTGGAGTGTAGTTTGAGCCGTAGTCATACTGCTCGCTTAAATTTGGAGTACCGCCTACTTCGGTAATGTTTGTGCCGCTAACCTTAAACCCTTGGCTGTTGTGCTGGTCGCCAAATAGGTATGCCGTGTTGCTCATCAACGGCATATAGAGCGTTGTGGCGTTATCTAACCACGCACTGGACACAGTGTACCCTGCGTCAGTGAAAATTGCATCTACAAGCGTTGAAACGCGAATGAACGGAGTAAACGATGTGCTAACTAGCGGAACGTCATCGAATGGATCATCATTGTACACTGCGGCGTACCAGTTCATGCCCTTGTACCCACGGTCAACAAGCCCGTAACGAATTGCGCCTGAGTGCAGGTTGCCGTTCCAACTGCTCTGGATGTTAGCGAGCGTTGGGTCGTGGTCGTAGCTAGACAAATCTATCTCCTCCATCAACTTGTCACCGATTGAGCGGGTAGCATCTAACGACTCCCCAAAAAACACAACCTCGTACTCAGCCAAATCCTTGTTTACGATGTACGCCCGCTTGAACTGAATGTACCCACGTGCGAGAGGGATGCTACGGTAAACTATCTCAGCGGTAATGCGTTTGATGGTCGACCACGTGTCCAGTACATAGCCGTTGTCATCACTGACGAGGTTCGGGTTCTGGATTGATCCAAAGAACGACTTGTTAGCATTCGTTGCTGGGATGCGAAAGGTTTGGCTGAACGTGCCAAGCGGAGTACCGAAGTTGTGCAGGTCGGTAAACTGGTAGTTAATATTGACGGGAGCATTCTCGTACAGCTCAATGCTGTGCGTACTATCGTCATTGCCTTTGACGATTAACCTTAGCATAGAACTGGGTTTGCGAGAGTGACCTTAACGGTGATTTCCTGCATCTTGCTGATTGGCTCACCGTCAAACTGATGGCTGTTGCCCGATACGTGGACTGGATACCAAGTGCCATCGATGTACGCCATGACCTTATCGCTTTTGTACAGCGACGGCATTAGGTTGTATGCGTTGCTGGATTGGATGTACGCACGAAGGTCGTACGACTCAGTAGCCATTACGCCAAATACCTTGCGCTGTGAGTCAAACGTGTTGCGTGTGTACGTTGTCCCTGACCACGTGCCAGTTTCTGTCCAGTACGATTTGCTGGTAGTATCGACGGAACTTTGACGACGACCATCGAACATGATGTAGTCCCAACTACCGTACTGGTTTGCCCAAGCTAACTGCACGGGCGTGTGCTTGCAGTTGTAGTTGACGTAGTTCACTTGCAGGGCTAAACTTACGTCAGCAGTAGCGGACGCTAGCTGAAGGCGATAGTGCGTCCATGTGTTCGCACTCTGAAGTGGATCGATCCCAGTAACGCTAGCGTCATCCAAAGCGTCAACGATGTTCAGCGGATACACTCCAAAGTACAGCATCTTGCCAGCCGTTGCGCTTGCGCTTGGTAGCTGTGCGTTGGTATGCGTGAATGCGAATGTGTGAGTACCTATGACCGTACTGCCGTTATACAGCGTGTACACAATCTTGACCGCTTGCGACCCAAAGGTCTGGTCATTGAGGAAACCGACAACGCCATACTCACTCTCGTTGGATTCGTATTCGATAACCCCCTTTACTCCCCTACTGCGTTCGGTTAGCCAAACTTGCTTGGTAACTCCGTCGCTTACTAGGTTTGCAAAACTGCTCCACAGTCCATCACTGTACTTGCGGTATCCGTCAGTCAAGTAGATGGTTTCGGAATCGATATTGAGCGTTTCGGTAGCCGATACGTACTTGCCAGCACGAATCTCAATGTACTTGACGTTGGTAGTTGACTTGCTAAACACGACTATCTCATCGTGGATGTTACCTCCTGCTTGAGTAGCAGTATCGACTGAGCATAAATCTCGGCACACTCCACTGAGATTAAAGAAAGCGACGTTGCTAGGGTTCGGGCTTAGGTAGTATTTACCAAACGCAGAACTGTTAACGTACACTTCTACGACAAACTTGTAGTCCGAGGTTATTGTATCGGTAGTGCTGACCTTGTAGATGAGGTCTTCGCTATCGACACCGAACTCTCGGTTGCTGTTGGTTAAACTAACGCTCATGGTTTACTAGTTGGTGAGATGCCTACGACGCACCATTGGCAGTGCGTTTCCATGCATGGCGTAATGCGACGTAGGACTTACACTCATAGCTTGGGGATCATATTCAGGTTGTTACGCATGTACACTTGTACGTCCATAGCGGCGGCTCTGGCAATGGTTGCGTCATGCTTCTTTCGTGCCCACTCAATGCCGTCGCGAGTAAAAAACAGTGGGGGAACTCCTTTGCGTTTGATGCTACGGGCTATCTGGAATGCCCGGGACTTCATTCGTTCGGGCGTTTGCTCAATAAACTCACCTTTGGAGTTTCTCAATCGCACGGGCTTATCCTTCATCCATTGCAGGATGCTACCAACTGGCGGTTGCTTGTTGGTGTAGCTGTACGGGCTTCCGTGCTGGTTTAGTGTACCGTTTACTCCACGTTCGACAAAGGGTGCGTAATCTTTGGACTTACCGCTTGCTCCGATGCCCAGTGTAATCTCTTGACCGTTGACCTTGATGTCATACGTCATAGATTTCTGCAACCGTCGGTGCTTGGTCACGCCCCAGTTGTTGTTGCGACCTCGTTTCTTTGATCCCAAGTTACGACGAGCAGCATCGCGGGCATCCGCACCGTACTTGTGCAGTTCTTCGACTAGGTGAAAAAACTCAAACTCACTCACGGCTGTATGCAACTATTAGCGTTGAACGGCACGTCAATACTTAATCGTAACGAACTGCCTGTCAGGATGTTACGTTGCTGTTCAACGATTGGCGTGTTGGTAGCGGATGTCATTTCGTACTGACTGTCGAATGCAAAGTACGTGTGCCCAGCAATAATGTCCGCCAGCAAATCCTCACCTACCTGCTCCATATCGCTAACCATCTGCACGGACTCATCTACTTGGTTTAACTGACTGGTGTTACCGACCAGCAAAACCTCAAACGAGTACGACTTGACGTTGACGTTGTAGGTTGCGCCCTCATAGACAACGAACATGAGCGGGAACTGCGATTCTTTTAAGTCGTCCATATCTGACGGCTGACCAGTAGCGTAGTGCGTAATAAAGACGTTGGCAGTGCCAAACGCTTTGAACGCATCCATGATTTTGTTTAGCGTGACCATTTCTTCTGGCTTTGCAGTTTCTGTTTCTCGTCCTGACTTCTATCTCTTAAGTAGGCAAGATGCGTAAAAATTACTTCGGCTGGTTTTTCGGTGACGGCATCCATCTTGAGTACGTCTTGACCAGCCAACTCGTAAAGCGTGTGATACCAGTTCCACTTACTAGCAAATTCCGAACTCGCTCCCCCAGTGAAGACGGCTGAGTAGGATTCGACAACTGTGTTCCGATACTCCAAAAAAAAACTACCGCTCCACTGACGTAGTGCGCAGGGATCACTTTGAGTTTGTTTGCGTCCTCTTTGGCAGTGTACGACGCGATGCCGTACTGTTTCTTGACCCGCCATTCGACTGGGCGATACAAAATTGCCATCAGCTTGTGCGCGTTCTTCCAGAAATCCTGCATTGCGTTGTTGGCATCGACCCACTCACCCAACGTAAACGCGCCCCAGTCAGGGATCAAACCGTACTCGACCCCATCGACCGTAATGATTTTTTCGAACGCGAAGGTTTCTGCGTCCATCAACTTGCCGATGTGCGTCATGGTTTTCTCCATTACTGACGGCGACCAGTTGCGCACCTCATCCGTGGTTTGCCCTGACATAGCCGATGCGCGTTCTACGTCGTCAATAGCCAGCATGTACGCCTGTAGTTCTCCAAGCGTTAAATCCTTCCATTCGTATGGCAACTTTACCTTCATGCTTCTTCGAGTTGTTGTTGTTCAATACCTACCTACGGGGCACAAAAAAACAGGGTGATTAACCCTGCTACTCAAATTAGAGTGGTGCTTCCCAGCTAAATTGTTTCAACTGCTTGATGCATTGTTTTAATTGGTGTTTGAGTACCAACTCCTCCTGCTTCTGGAAACCGATCCAGTCAGGTGTGTACATCTGCTCTCTACTGAATTGTTTGTTTTTCAGGTTAGAAAGCGCCGTCGCCGTCTTACGGCTAGGTTTTAAATCAAATCGACCTTGCGCTACCTCGACTTGTTTGAGGTGTTGCTGATAGCCAGTAGTGTATTTTTCCATACCACTAACTTACGACAATTTTTTCAATTATCCAAAAAATACCGACTCCAGTTTACTCACTGGGGATCACGGAGCGTACTCTTCGTCGACTTCGATAAAGTCAGGTACAGTTTCAAACGTAACGTCGTCCATAGCTTGATTGCGAATGTCCGCAATCTGCTCCATGATGGTATCAGCGATGTGTTCAAATTCTCGCAGAATTTCTGCTACGCTTCTGCGACGCACGCAGTGTTTGATTTCATACGCTGTATCCTTATACATCTCTGTGGCGTACACGAGTTCGCGCATTGCTGGGAAACAGTCCCAACCTTCGCAGTGTGTTTTAATAGTAGGTTTTTCCATACACCTAACTTACTGAAATTAATTGAAAAAACCAAGGTTTAGCCTAGCGTATATCGTCCGAAGTTTGGGTTCGTTTGGTGGAACGTAATGGCGTAACGCGATGCATCGATGATGTGATTGAACGCATCGACTGGCTCATTGAGTTTCTTGCCGTCCCTATCTTCTTTCCACTTGTAGTTGCGGAACTCCTTGATGGCGTTGAGCGACGTGTTTGTGATCATCAAGCCCCGCGACTTCATGTAATCGATGCCACTGCGAATGGAGTCAGCACCCTTACGAGCGCCATGTACGTTCCAGCCATACCCGTGCAGTTCTGCTATGCTTTTGGGTTCGGCACTATCGCAGATGATGGTTACGTTCTTGTCCCAACCGTCACCACGAAGGAACTCACTGATGTCAAAATTCGTCATTCTGGTAGCGTAGCACCTTTCGTCAATCAACCAGTCATTGCCGTTGCTGTAACACGCAACTATCGCTGTGGGATCATTTGTGTAGCCCCAATCGATACCTAGGCACTTTAGCTTGTATGATTCGGGCACTTCTTCCGATTCCTTCCAGTGCGTGAAGATGGTTGCGTCACTAATACCCCTTTCTCCTAACCCATACACGCGCCAGTAGTTGGCATCGACATCCTTCAGCCGTTCTATCTCGTTGATTGTGATTTCATCTAGGAACGGGTTATCTAAGTATGTGGTTTGATGGAACTCGCAGTCATCGCGCGGGATAAGTTTCTCGTACAGCCAGTGGTACTCGTCGCTTGGGTTGTAATCGACAATGACTTTTTCGGTAGTACGGATGTTCAACTGGAAGAAGTCCTCGTACGTCAATTCGTTGGCTTCATTGATAAAAAGCAGTGACCGTTTTCTTCCTCTGATTTTTTGCGGGACGTCGCAATTCAGGAACTCAACGAGGTTACCGTTAAGCATATATTCGTTCGTGCTTTTGCGATGGTGCGACTCCTTGTACAGGTTGTGCTTTTCGAGTATCGACCAAAAGTCCCTAGCTACTGTGCCACGCAGTGACGGACTACTCTTACGGCATATCGTAATGGTCTTGCCAGTGTGTGTCATCGCATAGCGGAATATGATCCAAATGAGGATGTTAAAAGTCTTGCCGCTACGAGTCCCTCCCTGCTCAACAACGAACCGTTTCTTGCTTTGCTCCAGATGGCGGAACACTACGTTGGTCTTGATGTCAATCAACGACGGTGATTTTTACGTCCAGTTGGTTTCCTTCTGCTCCAGTCAGTTCCTGCCTTTCGACATATCCCCTGCGCTTGCCTTTGGTCTTCAGGTAGAACAGCAACTCGGTGGTCTTGCCGTCCCTTACGGCACTTAGCAGTTTGGTTTCTGCCATATCGAGCGACCTTTCGTCAATCTCATGCACTTGTTGGGCAAACTCCTCGTCCTCCTTGACCCACGTGTAATAAGTCTGCCGTGAGATACCGCTAGCGTCACAACACGCCGATACGTTACCCCACGACAGCTTATAGTTATCTAGAAATTTTGCCTTACGGTCGTCTTGCTTTTTTTTACGTGTCAAGTTTGTCAAGTTTTGGTGCGACTTGGCAAGGCAACGACGCGACTACTGGTCGGTAAACAGGTCAGTAGTTTTGCGTACGTGTTCTTGCATTGCTTTGATGTTTTTATGGTAGACGTTGCGTTCGTCATAGCCGGTAATCGGAACCTTGCCGTCATTGTAATCGTGCAGGTACTGGTTGAAGAACTCGGCGTATGGATCATCGATGTCAGTGTTGACGTTTTCGAGATGGCTACCTGTGCTGATGAAGAAATCGAAGCCACGACCCATTTTTTTGCCACGGCGTGTATGCGTGTCCAGTGCATAATCGGGAACGTCGGGAGCGTAGTCAGATTTGAGCGCGAACATTTTGGCATTGTCAACGACGCGAGATTTTTTAGCACGGGCTAAGAGTAGTATCGCGTGTATCAAAGGTATTGAACCTTCTTCGTGGTTCTTGGCGGTAATAACGCCCCAGTTTTGATACAGCGCCTGTACTTGTACGCATACGTTGGGATCAGCCAGCCCAATATCCTCGGACGCTATGATAAGCATTCTGCGCCATAGATACTGAGCATAGCCAGAACCTGCGAGTTCGACACCAAAAAATAGGGCATCGTTTTCGATACCCCTGCGGACTGATTTTTGGAATGCTGACGAGCATTCGAAGAAATCGTAGCCCTTGCGAGTTGTGATTTGATAAGACATCGTGTGTAGTTTTTAACCTAACTGCAAAGATAAGCAATTCAGTTGAAAAAACCACTACTGCGTCCTTACGAAAGGTCTAGCTTTTTCAGGTCAATGTCAGCAACGTCCGTGTCCTTGTATGTGCTGACTGCGATGTTACGATGAGGGAAATGCTGGGCTATTACCTTGATGGTATCGACCGTTGCTTGGTTACGATCCATAGTCTGCATACCTCCTTGATTCTTGTGGGACATTGCGTTCTCGTACGCACCCATAAACCGACGAATAGTGTAACCTTGCTCACGGCACACTAGCGAGTGCCAGATGTCATCCATTAACTCAACTCCTTCGGGCATACCGATGAGTTCTGTGCGCATAACGTGATTACCGAACAACGGTTTATTCTCACCAGCCCACAAGCTATCCGACTTGTGAAAATAGAACGGTCGCGGTTTGCAGATGCTGACTGCGCCGAGTTTGGGATCATTGTCAAATTCTTGAACGATGCGGTCATACGCATACTGGAACGCCAAGTGGACATCTTCCTTACGACTGTAGTTACGGGTCTTGAACGACATGTCGTCATCGACACGAAACACAATATCGTACTCGTGCTTACGTGCGTATTCAGCGTATGCGTTTACGGTAGTACGAAAGCTGGTGGCTTCAATGGGCACTAGGTTGCAAAATCGGATGGTCTGCTCGTAGTACATCATCTGTTCCTTGCGCACGAACACCTTCCAGTCAATGTGCGCGGGCAACTTGTGCAACCAGTGACCAGTGGTGCGTTCAATATCGTACGGACGATAGTACGACGGTATGGCAACGAGGGCGCGAGTCAAAACGGAAACGAGATTGAGCGTTCTCCTTTATGTACGTGCTTCTTGGTGTTAGTAGCTTTCTTGGTAGTGACTACTTCGCCAAACGTACGACGCAGGATAAGCGTATTCTTCATCATGACATCTGTAGTACGAACATCGTTACACCCGCCGTCCGACAAGAAATTGTCCTTCGTGCTGAAGGTAAACCGACGGTCAACGAACATATACCGATTCTTGAACACGTTTAGACAACTGATGTAGTAATCCTCTGCCTCCTCCATATCAGTGCGGTACGCTAGGTCATGCCCGTCGAGAAATCCCATGTACGAGTTGTTCAGAAACGTAGTAAACCTGAACGGCTTTTGGCTTACGTACTCCGTAGGATTTTGCCACGACTGGTAGCCCCACATCTTTGCTCCAATAGCTTGCGCCATCCATGCGTTCATTTCGACTATCTGCATCACCAGTTCAGGATCATCAATGCTAGCTGGTTCTGATGGCTCTGCGTACATGCGCTTTAACGATACGATGTCATCATCGACCATAAACTGAGTGCCAAACTTCTCTAGCATCCACTGACGGGTTGCGACCAAACTTTTGACCGATGCAGGAGTACCGATGACTTCGACATCTGGGTTAGCTTCCTTGTACTGGTCTACCTCATCGTGACGTACGATCAGCTTGAGGTTCGGAAACAACCGTTTGGTCATAACCTTGCTGAACCGACCCTTGCTAGGGCACAGCACGTCAATGTTTAGCTTTTTCTGTTTTGCCATAGTTCTGCAAATTCTGATGCCGTTAGCACGTAGCACGTCCCGACTCTGGTGTTCTTGTAGCACTTTTTACTGCCCAGCTTGAGGACGTTGCGCAGAAAATTGAAATCGAGTTCGTTACCACTAAAGATAGTGACTGACTCGTACGTTTCGGAAAACTTGGGCACGATAGGCATCTCCGCTTTGGTGTTATCGATGTCCTCCAACTCCCGTTCGTAATCATCTAGGAACAACCCTAACTCCTTGTCGCTCAAGCCGTATTCTTCCAGTGTTTCGCGCTCAAACAGGTTTGCGAGCATATCTACATCCCACTCACCGCTGTTGACGTTATCTCGTATGAGAAACTCCTTACGTTCTTCTTCAGTCCAGTCCTCAGCCATCATGACTGGCACAGACTTCATGCCTAATTGCTTAATTGCGCGAAGCCGTTGGTTACCGCCTAGCACCATCATTTGCGCATCCACTATAAGCGGACGAGCAGTGAGCATCGATGGAAATTCGCGAATCGACGCGACCAGTCGGTTAAACTGGTCACGAGTAATGGTTCTTGGGTTGTCAGGATTCTCCTTCAGCCGTTCGACTGGGATCATTTCGTATTTCAGCATTTGCTATATCGTTTGTGATGTTAGTCAATCTTGTGCGGTCATCACCGCTTAACGGAACTGTGTAAATCGTGACCTCTCCAGTGTGTGGGTTCTTGTACGCGATTTCTTTTTCTCCGCCTTTGTGGAACTGCTTAATCTGTTCCGCGATTGCCTGTAGTTCTTCCTTGCTGTAACTCATGTTCTGTTGCTTTAATGATTTCTGTACATAGTTCTGGTGGGATTTTGCTTCTTTCGTAGTTGCCTTTGAGCGCCTGAGTGCCAGTACGACTACCACGTGGAGCAGCTTCATGGCAAGGGTCGCCGTTCTTGCAATGTAGACGAGGTTGCCACGTGGCGTTATTCGTCCAAATATCGGTTGGCTTCATGCGAGTATCACCGTACTGGCAGTACGTGACCGTGTGACGGGGATACCTTTGCAGAATATCCATCTTGCGCATTACTCCGCGCGGGTTCTCGATATACCATACGGCTGGCTGGAAGTACTCAATGAGCAGAATCGTTTCCTGTAGTATCTGCATGCCGAGCCTTGCGCTATCTGACTTTGGCAGAAACCGACCGTTGACCTTATCCCAGTTACGACCTAATGCCGCTACGCTAAATCCTGTACACGGAGGGCTAGCCCAAATCATATCGGGCTGGAACGGCACTGCGTTGGGATCAAACATCAAAATATCGCAAACGTAATCAATGCGCTGGAATGGTTCGATGTCCGTAGCGAACGTAGTGTGACCTAACGACTCAGCGACATTGCTAATGCTTCGTGACCCTGCAAACAATTCTAGAACTTTCATGGCTTGCTGTACATTTTGGCGATGCGTTTGTTGATTCCGTAATCCAGTAGCACAATGCGCCCCCTGTACCGCCCCCAATTAGCGCGATTGTACAGGTCGCAGTTGTCTATATCGAGCGATGGTATGGCTCGCTTAACGCGCAACGGGTAGCGCACACTAAATTCGTTTAACGGTTCTACCCTTCTTTGCACGACAACGCCGAGCAGAAAAAACCGAAGCGGCGCGAGCAGTTTAGTGTGACCGTACATGCGGTATAGCTTATCCTCGTTGTACCCTTGCAATATCCCACGTACGCCAAGCGGAATCTTGATGGCGTATTTACCGATGAGGATCACTAGGCGTGTGCTAAGGCGTATCTTCATGAATCTAGCTTGACTAATCCCAAAAATCACGTGTATATCGTTCGAAGTACCCGTTCTGTTTACCCTGCTTAACCCACTTGTCATAGCGTTGCTTGCTACGTTGCTCAAACAGGTGTTGCTGGTAGCTTGGGCAGTCCACGGGCTTGAAGAAACTTACGTTACCCACCGATAGTCCTGTTTCCTCAATGACTCCCATATCGAGCAGTTCGCTTACTCTGCCTGACAGCGTAGACATCTTCATCTTGTGCCCCTGCGCATTAAGCAACTGGAGCAGTCCTTCTAGGCTAGAGCATGGTAGCTGGCAAACAGCTTTGTACACTAGCTGGCGTTTGTTAAAACGGTTACCTGTTTCGCATTCGTGTATGAATGCTTGTCGTTGTGCATTCGTCATTTCGCCCACTTTGGATAGTCCAGTAACATAATCTCATCGCTGTACGTTGCGGGCGATCCATCCCATTTGCGCCACTGCTCGATGAGGTCTAACAAGCGCATGGACGATTTCTCGAATGCATCGGGACTCTGCATGTACAGGGCGACATTGTACGGCTCATCTGTTTCAACGCACAGCCAGTAGAAACGGTCAACTCCTGTAAGCAACCGATACGCACTAGCTTGCAGATGGTAGCCAAGATTGTACGCATCGCGCCCAAACTGTTCAGGGCTGGCATCTCGACAAGTCTTAACGTCGATAGCATAGCCAGACTTGGTGTTGAGCGCATCGACAATGCCCTTAAATGGAACTTGACCGAGCGTACCGTCAACGGTTAACTCGTATTCGCAGTTCATGAGCAGAGCGGTTGCGTCCTCATTACCGCACACGGCATCGTACGTTTTGCGTAGCTGATACATCTGTGCTTGCGAGAGCGATTCGCGATTACCGATGCTGGACTGGTACTCAGCGTACTTTTCTTTGCCCAGCTTGGTACGACGGTCAACGTCAGGCGCAACTACGTACCTAGCGTCAAACTGGTCTGGCTCAAGGATCATGGTATGCACCGCCGAACCGAACGCCATCGCTGGCGTTGGTTCGAACTTGCGGTTGCAGTACGCGATGTAATGGTTCGGGGATTTGGCAAACTGCTTGAGCGCAGATACCGACAAGTAATTGCGCTTAGGCATTTTGCTGGGTTCTGTAGTGTGACATTGCGAGTTTGTACATCTCGCCTGTAGTAGCAATTACGCCGACATGCTCCCGGGCGTATTCTTGCGCATATTCCAGAGTAGTGAACTCGTGCGGAGTGACGTGCGTGCAGTCGCCGATAATTCTGAACTCCAGAAACCAGACGTTTTTATGAAACGGCTTGACGCACATCAAATCGTGTTCACACTCAATCGTGGAGTAGACCCGACCGTCCTTGTAGTGGGGGCGTGTGCCGCCGTACTTATCGCACGATACGAGTACAACGCCATTATCCCAGTTGACGGGCGTGACGTGGGTAACGGGTTCGCCGTTTCTAAATACCAGTGTTGGCTGGTCATCGGTGTTCTGCCATTCGGCTGGAACGTAGGGTACGTGTAGTTTTTCCATTTTGCTAAGATAAATTAAATTTCGTCATGGTCGGCAAAGCTATACTGCGACCCTGCTGTGAGGATCACGTGGTCAAGCAGTGCGATGTCAAGCGATTTGCAAGCATCGCTAAGGGTCTGAGTCAATCGTCGGTCTTGACTGCTAGGTCGTGTGTTGCCAGACGGGTGATTGTGCGATACGATGCACCCTACACTGTTGCTCAGTAGCAGGTACTGCATAATTACCTTCGGGTCTGCAACCGTGCCCGATACGCCACCAACGCCAGCAACGTAGTAGCTGTTGATTTCGTTGGCGCGATTAAGCCCTAGTACAATAAACATCTCGCGATGCTCAATAGCGTCACCATAGATGCTACGCAAAAAAGTAGTAGCGCCCTGCGACGATACTACTTTGTCCTTGTTTGAGTCTTGGCGCTTGTAGGTCAGTTGAACCTCACCAGCCCGCCATTCTGATAGTTTTTCCATGTCGCAAATCTACGTTGTTCAGTTCAAAAAACCAAACGTCATGCTGATTTTTTTTAATCGTTGTCAGCGTATCCGTAGTCAGCTAATTCACTGCTGTCCATGTCCTGCACGATATGATCAGCCAGTTCGTACCAGTTAACGCTACTGAATGCCGCTCGGAGCAAATCCGACGCATAACCGTGTAGCTTATCGCCTTCATAAACCTCAAATACGAACTCTTCTACTTTGTCCTTGATAAACTGACCCAGTTCATACTTGGACGTGAATACTGCGCCTTCCAGCAACGACTCAACGTCATCGAGAAAGTACATGGACGTGAGCCACGTTTCGTAGTTTGTCCAACCGTTATAGCCAGCCATACTTCTGTACGTGTTCAATCATCGTTTCCAAGGTTGCCAGCGTTTTTTTGGCATCGCCCTTGATTCCGAAATAGTTCTTAGTATCACGAAGGCGGAATCCACGGTGCGGGATAATGCCCTTCGTCCATAAACTGAGATTACGACGACTCAGGATCAAATTCCAGTACCACATCGGGCACGAGCCATCGCCGCCTGAGTGAAATGCGTACGGCTTATCAATCTGGAGGTCAAGCCAAAATTGAGCGTAGTAATTGTGAACTGCTGGCAGTTCTGATTTGCTAATGTGTTTTTCCATGACGGTTAATCTAATCGGTTTTTTTCTGGATTCCAAGTACCCCACGATTTTGCAACTGGGTTGCTACCTATCATCTTATCGTAGATAGCGACTACTGTACCTGCTTCGCAGTTTGTGAGGACGTATAGTCCACCGTCACCGAACATCGAGTAGTTGATGCCCGTGACGGTTTTGCCCTGTGCCAACATCTCGTTGACAGCTTTCTTGGACTTGGCGTGTACGTAGATTTTCATACGCACATCATTTGAAGCGCCCTATCGAAGTCAACGTACTGCTGCCAAGTGCATTGGCGCAGTGACCGTTCGAGCGGTTT
>Ga0070754_10002498_pt1 | contig 13527 bp, 12 predicted proteins | sample VirMetDEL_Sep_01_FD_75181 | JGI IMG/M metagenome (GOLD analysis project Ga0070754, IMG submission 75181) | Aqueous microbial communities from the Delaware River and Bay under freshwater to marine salinity gradient to study organic matter... | ecosystem: Environmental > Aquatic > Marine >... | reverse complement strand
GCGTAAGCCAGTTTTGAGCGCCGTTGACCTATTCAGTTGTGGTCATCGTCCTTGAAGCGGGAGATCGAATGGGTTCATGGCTGAGTAATCTACCAACCTGAGCGCCACGCGAAGGTGATCTGTTCGGCGAGCCCTGTATTCGATCCGCAAGGAGAACTGCTGGCGGTGCTGACGTTTCCTCGGCTCGGGAAGAGCTGTCGCACCAACAACGTTTCCACACAATAGCGCTCAGCAATCTGTCGGCAAAGCTCATCGAAATTTGTTTCTTTCTGCAGCGCGGTGAAGGTGCCTACCTGCTGCGCTTCCATGCACCGGCAAGGAGGCTTTCGCAGCGGCCCTACATCGCGCCAGTTCACGCCTGAACGAGCCTTTCGTTGCGCTCAACTGTTCGGCCATCCCCGAGACGCTGGTCGAAGTGAACTGTTCGGTTATCGCGGTGGCAGCTTTACCGGTGCTCGTAAGCAGGGTATGAGCGTCAAGCTGCAACAGGCAGACAGAGGCAATCTTTTTTTGACGAGATTGCGAACATGCCGCTTGCCCTGCAGGCGCGACTACTGCGCGTATTGGGGAGCGGCGGGTCATGGCGCTCGGTGCTGTCACGCCGACGCCGCTGGACATTCGAGTCATCAGCGGAGTCACCGCGACCTGCAGGCCTTGGTTGCTCAAGGCAGTTTTCGAGAAGACTGTTCGCCAATGGCTATGCGAAAGGAAGTAATGAACCAAAGCCAAGTAACCTGCATTGGCATTTTTCCTTCCCATAATTCTGTGAATGTTGAAAGTAAAACGGAAAGCCAAATCGCCTTATATTACCGTTAGTTAGTGGCGATGTCGCTCCATTGCCGGAAAACTTAGATCGTTATTCCGGTAATGAAACGGTACTCATTCGTTTTTCCGCCAATGAAACGTACAAACGGTTTATGTAAGTCACGCTCCGACGAGATGACCAGATCCCTGTCCAACCTCCCTCCACCAACATTAGGGTGTCGCTCAAGTCAAACTCAGGCTTGCAGACCCCGCCCCTGAAGTGACGGCCTCCATCGCACGAGCCCCATCTCACAGAGACGCCGCTTTCCCTAAACCGCATTCCACGGACATGAGGATAGGCTTTCGGCCGGCCAATTCTCCACAGCTAAACAGCAAGAGCAAACTTTTTTATTACTAGAACGAGTCAGATCAATACTTTGCAGTAATAAAAAAAGAATTCTCTTTTATATATATTTTAATTAATTAAGCATCCCAGTGAAAAATATATCAAGGTAAATCACTGAAATAGCTGACAAATTAAACAGTAAACCAAGTGTATTATCCTCCGTTGCTGAAAGTTCAATATTCGTATAAAGAAACCTTCGCCTTCGAATCGCCTAAGCTATTGAGCTTTTTGCGCGGTTGCGTGTTCGCGATGGATGGCTATTATGACCCGAGCCTTATGAGCCTCAACTAACAATCGAAACTCAGAGTTGGTCATGGATAACAAACATTCGGAGGAAGAAGCGCATCCGCTTGAAAACACCATGGCGTTGGCACCAGCCAGGAACCCGTACGATGGTGTCCCCAGAGACTGGAAAGAATCTGGTGTTCCACCCAGCGATGAAGTCATTCCATCTCAGGTCAGGACAATTGATCAGCGGGAGGAACAGCTCGCAGATGAACGTAGATCTGTATTCGAACAGGTCGATCAAGGTCTGCCTGCCAGTAGAGGCATGGAGCTTCTTGGGTTAAAAAAATCTCATTTCTATAAGTTGCTCGACGATCATCGCAACGGAAAGAACATCGTTCGCAATCACAAGGGAACGCCTAAAGGAGGCAGTCGAACAACATCGGGCCAGGTGGCCGCACTAGGCAAAGCGTACGACAAGCACTACGTTGGCCCAAAGGCTTCTATCAGTGAGTTATTGACGTGGGCCCGCCGTTATTGTGAGAGGTCTGGTGAAAAGGCGGTAAGTCGCCATACAGCGAGAAGATATCTTTATGCAATACCAGAAAAAGACCGTGACCGGAAAACGCTCACTAATGAACAGTTCAGTCAAAAATATGGATTTAAACCAAAAAAATTAATCATCGATGGTTTGCTGCGTCGCGTGTCAATGGATCATACGCGCGTGGATATACTGCTCGTCGATGAGTTCAACAGAGATGTGATTATCGGTCGTCCCTGGATAACTATGATCATCTGTGACAGGTCTCGGGTGATCCTAGGTTTTTATCTTAGTATGGAAACCCCAAGTCTAAACACTGTTGCCGCAGCTCTAGCGTTTGCGGTGATGAATAAAGATAGCAGCCTGTTCGGTTTCGTAACTTACCCAGAGGAATACCCCTTCTTTGGTATTCCGTCTGTCATTTATACAGATAACGCCGCTGAATTCACGAGCGATGCATTTATCCAGCAGTGTCAAGAATGGGGGATGGAGTGGGATCATCGTCCCATTGGGAAAAAGTGGTATGGCGGGATCATAGAGCGTGTAATTGGCTCATTCATGACAACATCAGTGCACTTTCTTCCCGGTTCAACTGGGAGCAACGTCGTAGAGCGGCAGGGGTTTGAAAGCGAGCTAAATGCCAAATTGGACTTCGAGCAATTTGCGGAGTGGATGCTGAAAGAAATAACTGTTTATCACGGAAAAATTCACGCTTCCCTTCGGTGCACCCCTAGGCAAGCTTTCACCCATTATAAGAGTCAAGGAAAGTATGATTCGTCGAGGGTTATTAGTAAAGAAGATGAGACGAGATTTCTGATCGATTTTTGCCCGACTTCCTTCGGTCACAAAGTTCACTCATATGGGATTAATTTCGCCGGTCGCAGGTACGCAAGCGATGCCCTGGAGGAATATGTAGGCCAAAACCTCGATGTTAAGTACTTGCAATATGACCTTAGCTATATTTGGGTCAAGGTGCCTCATGGCTTCTTAAAGATTAGTTGTTCATATACCCGTGACGGGCTAGCGATGCATTGGGAATCCTACTCGAACCACAAGCAGTTATCGAAGCGTATGCCAGGTTTAATCAACAAGGCTAGCGGTACCATCGATGACGAGTTCGCACCCTCCGCCATGGATCGCCAGGAAGAAATTCTTCAAGAGGCTGCAGCCATGAAAACGGCTTTCATGAATGCGCCAAAACAACCGGCTTTGCCTCCACCCCTTCCACCTTCAGCCGAAGAGGTGGCGCTGGATGAAGTGGAGGTGCACCCCATTGATGACAGCAAATTCTATGTCCAAACCGATGACGTTATCTGGGAGGAAGACGAAATTCTCCGGCCACGAATTATCTTAGACACCGATGAAATCGATCTGCTTGTTCCAGTTTTAATCGTTGACCCTAAGGAGGGTTGAGTTATGAGTAATCGGGATGAAGCTCTAAAATACGCTCACGTCAAAGCGGACATAAGGCACCTTGTTGACTTGCCGGCAGAACAAAGGATTCAGATCTGCCGCCATGATATTTGGATCGATACGCCACGTTTGAAGCCATTGCTGAACTGCCTAAACCACATGGTATACACAGACAACCAGATCCAGGCGTCTAGCATATTCATCCATGGTGGAGGCGGTGACGGTAAGTCCGCATTATTCCATCGGTTGCAGGCGCTGGGCGAGCTTTCGGGAAAGAAAATGGTGTTCATCACCCTGACCGAGAATTTGAACCGTTACAAACTCCATGATGCGATTTGTGAGCAATTCAGCGTGCAGATCGGCAAGAGAACAACTGCGGCCAATAGGCTTGATATTATAGAGAAAAAAATACATTCGGGGGGCATTGGTGCAATTGTCATCGATGAGTTGTCAGATGCAATGCTTGAGGGGAGCACCAACAAGCGAATAATATTATCACTGCTGCGTAGCCTCGCAGAAGGTAAACTTAAGCTGTGCGTTATTGCTTTTGGCAACTCAGTTGCCAACGAAGCCATGATACTTGACCGTGTTCTGGATCGGCGATTTGTACAATGGGAGCTTCAGCCTTGGAAATTAGATCAGCACTTTGTGGACTTCATTGCTACGTATGAAACCCATTTGCCCCTGAAGCTCGCGTCGAATGTTGCATCCCCGAAGCTGCGGACGCTGATACATTCAAACTCACATGGCATTCTTGATAATATCGTAAAGATTCTTAAAAGCGCGGCTATGGATGCTATCGAGCAGGGTACTGAGCGGATTACCCAAGATCAAATCCCTAACATTGATGCTCTGGCGATGAAGTATGGCTTCAAAATCCACCATCCCGGCAAGCCCAAAAAGAAATGATCAAGCTCTCGCCCTCACAGTTTGCCACCGCTAATAGTGTCTTAGCTGCTTTGACTCGTGGGCGCGCATTTTGCTTTGTCTCATCCCAGCCTGGCTTTGGTTTGACGACCTGCATAGAGAATATCAAGTCACGTCTGAGTAATCCGATGTTCACTATCGCAGACCATCCTGAACTTGCCGGGTTGGATATGTTTGCCCAGCTCTACCATCACCTAAATATTGATTTAGAGTTCCAAGCTAAAAATAAATTGCCAGGTTTTGCAGCCGAAATTGTTTCCTTAAGAGAGATTTCGACAATTTTTGTCGACGATATAGATATGTTTCTCTGTGGTGAAAGTGCGAAGCGCCGCACTGTACAGCAGCTAAAGTGTATCTTAACTGCTCTACCGACAGTAAATATTGTAATCTCTGGGCGTCATGAAGAGGCATGGGAGATGTTCGAACTATTCGAGTGCTTACCGCACTGTGTTGAGGCCTTCACCTTAGATGGCTTTCAAGATTTTAATGAATACAAGGTTTTTTTTGATTCGATTCTCGCTGAAAACTCAAAAACTAAGTTAACGGACGTATCGCTGAAAGCGCTTTATCTCGATACGAAAGGTAACCTTGGCGATACATTTCTCCGGTTGTTTCACCCCGCGTACCTTTACAAAGGTTAGAAGTAATGACGGTTTTTATCGATAGCTTACCGATCGAGGGGGAGCTTTTGTCGTGTTGGCTATATAGGCAAAGTATGGTTTCTAAAAACACGCCGCTTGGCCGCGAGGAGCTCAGCCAGCTGTGGTTGGCCTCGGGCCCGGCGCTAGATTTCGATCCGGATTTCTCGCGAAGCTCCCATTTTACGAACGCGGCTTGTGATGCCGTAGGCATGAGTAGTGATCTAAGGGCTTTTTTCATTCAGCCACCTAGCAGTTGGCTAATACCACGCTTTTACAGGCGCACGTTCTGCTATCAGTGTTTGGCTGAAAATTTTCGAACACTTGCATTTCCTACCTCGCTGAAGAAATGGTGCGCTGTAGGCGTCGTAGTATGCGAGTTTCATAATTTGCCGCTAGTCGATGCTACAGAGGTATTCGCGCCTAAGCTGAGCATGGCTATGAAATTTTTTCAGATGCATTATTTACACAAGGACAGGTACATTTCAGCATCACGCTTTCAGGCTGGGATGCGGTCGATTAAGTCTTTGATCTTGGTACAGGACATGCTCAATCGCTTCGAGGTTAATGCCCTGCCAGGCAACCTGAGCAGCGATGCTCACCAAAATAGTGAGTGGGCATTCTCAAAATTTCTGATCTGCTTGATGCTCTATCCCAGGTTTGGCCTTATCAATCGCCATATGCGAAACGACGCCGCTTACCTCCAGCTCCCGGTATTTCAGCAGACTTTTACTCACGGCCCGCTGATAGCCAGTATCGCTCACCGAAGGGCCGCTCTGCTTATCCTCGGTTGGCTCTACGAAGTCTTGCCAACAGACGAGTCAAGCGTGATTGATGCTCTGTTGAACGCAGTAGGAGGCGGGATTGGGTTTTCAGAAGCCTATAGTTTGGGCTCATCCTGCAATGGCTTCACGGCAGAACACGCTGCGGTCATCGCACGGCGACTTCTCCAATGGCAACCTCCAGTAGTCTCCAGCAGGACGCTACAGTTTGTCGAGGGATTCGTTGCTTCTACTGTTAAGTGAAGGATGGTTGACTTGCCCTCAAAATGTAAGGGCGTGGGAGTGGTGAGATCGAATGAATACTAGGTTTTCTATAATCACCGAAATCTCGCTACCCTTAGGCCCAATCTGCCTAGACGGCTTATATGGCGGTGCTGGTGTATGGATTGACTTCTTGGTGGCCATGCCACAGGTACGCGTACTTCGATACTCAGTACGTCAAAGCGCAGAACGAAGCACTTTTGCATCCGCTCTCCACGCAGGCCCCTTGGTAAAAGTCACGCCAACCGTTAAGCAGTGTCGCATCAGTTTTACCTACACAACTTTGTACTCACCCTGGCCAGTGGGGAAGGAGTTCGATCACGCTCGTAATTTTTGCGACTTATTTTTATGCAGGTTTTTTCAATGGCCGGCAGAGATGTATAGCAACCGATCTGAAGTTTTCAAAAGTTCTTTCGCTTTAATTTCCGAACAAGCAAAAATCACCGTTGCATCGATGCAGGGGGTGTTATTATATTCCCCGTGATCTTCCGGAGTGAGTTTCCAAAACGCCTTGAGTGACTTCCTCCCATCATCGGTGATTCCATCCGATGCGATCGCGATGGGCTTAAAGGCCGTGGGCATCATTGAGCATCACCTTGATCGGAGGGGAGGCGGGTCGTGGAGAACGACAGTCGCTGATTACTGATCACCGGCGCTGGCGCATGACGGAATCCAGCTCGAACAGCACAGCCGTCTCGTGATCCATTCCGTCCGTTAGTGCGAGGCGAGATGCCACTTTGATGCTCGGATCGCTGTTGTTAGGGTAACCGAGGCCCGCTACTTCGCTGAGAGCCGGCGCAAAGCTGATCGTCAGCCGAAAGCGCTTTGAGCAGCTTCAATTGCCCTAAGGGCTTCCAGATCCCGCACGTCTGGGCTATCGGTGGCGACGGTAGTAGGTGCGCAGCTGCTCAGCGAGCCTTTTACCGCTGCTAGGCTTGCTTTCGTCTTGACCTTCATCGGCACTGTCACCGAAACCGCGCTGCGCATTGATCTCGTGAACTCGGATCTGATTCGATAGAGAATTACGTTCCAATGGAACAGCCGCGTCAGCTAGCGCTTGAAGGTTCGCAGTCCGAGTCTCCGCGTTAGGCGCTGAAAGCTTGCCCAGGGTCGAGGCGATACCACCGCACTTTGAGCGCTTTATGCAGGCGTCGTTGAGGTAGTCGTGCAGGTGGCCATAGTTGCAGGTGGCTGCACCTGGCCATCACCAGCCTGGTTCTGAATTTTTTCCAAAAGGGTGCCACCCGTGCCCGCTCTTTTCGATAGTCCCAGTAAAGCGTAGGAAAATGATCAGGCTCCAGCTGAAAACGCATCCCCACCATTCCGCCCGACCAGGAAAAATTCGGGATCAAATCGCGGATATGATGAAGCTCGCCCTGCGCCGCTTGTATCCAGACATCTAGCGTCGCAAAGCGCCGTATCGCTGCGCTCTTCGCCCTTTCTCAAAAGACGCCGAGCGAAGCCGCAGGATGGACACAAGATCATGGAGATCAGGTTCTGGTAACCCAACCCGTTCGATGTCTCTGGAAGCGTTAAACGCGGTTCACCAGGCGCGCCGGCAACCGAGTCCAGTACAAACAGTACTGCGGCCTCATGATCTAAGCCATCGGTTGGAGCGAGGCGAGTTGCCACCTTGATGCTGGGATCGCTGTTGTTAGGGTAACCGAGGCCCGCAACCTCCCTAAGCGCCGGCGCAAAGCTCGTTGTCAGCCTAGTGTCAAAAGCGCTTTGGGCAGCTTCAATCGCCCTCAGCGCTTCAAGATCCGATACATCCGGGCTGTCGCCTGGATCAAGGTGGCTACGATAGTACGTGCGCAGCTGCTCAGACAATTTCCTGCCACTTCCCGTTTTGCTCTCGTCTTGCCCCTCATCGGCGCTGTCGCCGAAACCGCGATGAGCATTGATCTCATGAACCCGATACGATTGAGGAGTGGATTGCGCTCAAGTGGCACTGCAGTGTCGGCCAGCGCTTGCAGGGTCGCTGTCCTGCTTTCGGCACAAGGAGGAGAAAGCCTATCTGGGTTAAGCCGGTACCAACGCACTTTGAACGACTTGATCAAACGCCGGTTTAGATAGTCGTGAAGACTCTGTGGCCACAGCTGCAGGGAAGGGCGCACTTGCCCTTGTTCAGCCTGATTGCGGATCTCCTGAAGAAGCGTGGCCACGCGCGTACGCTCCTTTCGGTAATCGGTATAAAGCGTTGGTAGATCTTCCGGTTCCAATCGAAAGCGCATCCCTACCATTCCCCCGGGCCAGGAAAAGTTCGGAATCAGATCGCGAATGTGATGGAGCTCCCCCTGAGCCGCCTGTATCCATACGTCGAGTGTCGGCAGCCACGCGGCCCAACTATTAGCATCTGGAATCGCAAAGTCTTCGCCTGCCTGCTCCCACTCACGTCCGATGGCATCAAGCGTGGCTATATGGCAAAGAGTTAAGTCCTGCAGTCTGAATGTGGTGGGCTTCACTAAGAACTTGCGCAGCGCCAACATCGCCGAAGATTTGCCGCTATTGTTGGCGCCCACCAGGAGCGTCGTTTCGGCGGCCAAATCGATTCTGGCGGACTTCAGCTTAGGAAAAGTCGCGATTTCCAGGTGCTGGATACGCATAGACTCATCCTTGAAGAATTGGAGGGAGGGCCGTAGTGCGTTGCCCACTACATTGAACCTTACCTGAGCGGTAGCCAGGCACAAATAGCTAAGCAAGGTTGAGTGCGATGTCGAGGCACGATCGTCATGATCGGACACGGCTGGACTGTCTCGGGCGGGCTCCGTTTGGATCCCCGCATGCGGAGTGTGCGCGTCACCACAGGTGGCGCAGGTGAGACTCAGCACTCCCGAGCCAGGTGTCTGACCACGCAACAGGGAAAAGGGAAGCGCGAGTAGGTTAAACACCATGCTAAATGGAGTTCGGGATCTTCTTGACGGCAAGCCCCCCGAAGGAAACCATGGAATCCACGTAGCGGAGAGCGGATTTCATATCCTTCCAGCCGACGTAACTCATCAGACCCTTGATATCCCAACCATTGGCGAAAGCCCAAGTCGCAAACCCGCGACGCAACGAATGACTGCTGTAGAGGTCTGCAGGCAGGCCCGCCTCACTGAAGATTCTCCGAAGCATAGGGATCAAGCTTCTGGAGTTGATGGCTGTGTCTGAAAGGTTTCCCCACCGATCTATCCCTCGAAAGACCGGGCCTCTGACGAGCCCCGCAGCGGAGATCCAGCTCACATAAGCTTCGACAGGGCAGAGTTTGTTCAGCGCCGGCGTCTGAAATGTCGTGCCCAAGTATTCACGATCGCCTTTGCTTTGTGGGAGGAAGAGGGTCATTCCTTCGCCGGGTTGGGCTTGGATGTGTTCAACCTGTAACCGCGCAAGCTCATCACCCCGGAACCCCCTCCAGAATCCGATCAAGACAAGCGCGATGTCGCGCCGGTACCGCATGACCGCTTTGTGGTTGCCTGCGGCGTACGCGGCCGTCGCCTCACTCTCCAGCCATCCGATGGCCTGCTCCAAATGCTGGAGGAGGAGGGGCACAGCCTGTTTGACCTGGGCAGGGTGAACAGCACGAATGCCTTTGAGGACGCGCCTGACATCGGGCGTCTTTGTCGGATCTGGAAACCCTTGGGAGATGTGCCATTGAGCCAGAGCCGCCAGGCGCTGCTTCAGCGTATTTATCGAGTGGTGGCCAGCGTATTCGGCTAGGTACCGGACGATGGCATCTCCAGTGGCAGGAAGGTACCCGCCCCAAGTGACCTCGTAATGCTCAACCGCCGCCCGGTAGCTCTTACGGGTGTTCTCGCGCGTCCCGGCCAGAAGGTAGATCTCGGCCTTGCTCATGGTTGACCTCATCGTAGCCACGTCGCTGCCAGGCGGGGGCTATACGCATTGAAAAAGCCATTTTACAGCGCTGAGAAGACATAAATCCCTATTATTCACTCCCATAGATAGCAGACTTCATCAGCAAAAATGCTAAATTAGTACTACGTACTTACATATTACGTATTACGGCACGAAATAGTAGGAGGCACCCGTGGCGCGTTCAGGTATCAACAAGGCAGTCGTTCAGGCAGCCCGGCAAAGCCTGTTGGCCAAAGGCATCAATCCCAGCATCGATGCTGTACGAACCGCGCTGGGTAATACGGGCTCCAAGACGACCATCTCCCGGTACCTGAAGGAAATCGAGGCGCGTGATCCAAAGCCGGATTCGACTAGCGAGAGCCTCAGTAAGGAGCTATCGGCGCTAGTGGAGAGCCTGGTTGGACGGATACAGGAGGAGGGCACAGAAACGCTCGTGCAGGCGCAAGCTGAGTTCGATGGGCAGCGTCTCACCCTTGAGAGGGAGGCCGTATCGCGCCAGGCTGAGCTGGAGAACCTAACCCAGCAAGTCAGCACTTTGAACGAAGCGCTTCAGCTGCAAGCGCAGGAGCTAAAGACCTGTCAGTCATCCCTGCAAACCGAGATCACCCGCAACGCCCGCCTATCCCAGAGCTGCAGCGATCTCGAACTGCGTGTCCAGGAAAAGGACGCACACATCCAGTCGTTGGAGGAGAAACACGTCCACGCTCGTAACGCCCTGGAGCATTACCGAACGGCAGTGAAAGAGCAGCGAGTGCAGGATCAACGCCGACACGAGACCCAACTGCAGCAGGTTCACACTGAGCTACGCCAGCTCCAGCAGACATTGATCGTTAAACAGGATGAGATGGGGAGGTTGAACAGGGATAACGAGCGGCTGCTGAGCGAGGCCAGACAACATGCCAAGACGATCACCAATCAGGAAGACCAGATCGCGCGTCAAGGGAATGAGATTCAGGCCCTAAAGGTTTCGGAAGCAAAAGCCGTGGGTGCCAAGGAGCAGCTTGTTGAGCTGGTGAACGCACTGAGACAAGAAATCAAGCATCAGGGAGAAGCCATTCGTAGGTCGTCCGAATTAGAGCATCATTTAGCAGTCGCTCAGAGGGCAATCGAGGCGTTAAAACAGGAGGCGGCAAGGGCTTCAGTTAGTGGAGAGGGGGCAGATAAAGAAGCACCAGATAAAGCTTCAGACCCTAATTCCCCTAAAGCGCAGCGGCGGCAAAGGAAAAAGACTGCAGACTAGCTCACAGGACACTAGCCCTTTCACTGCGCAGGTGCTCGGTGTTATCAAGGCGAGGATAATTCCCGTCAGGAGCTAATGATGAATGTGCGTGAGCTGATCAGCATACTTTCAACACATGATCTGGAACCTAGGACGCGATCAAATACGAATTCGAAACATAGCGGGTATTTAAACATTGGAGATTTTTTTGGGAGATGTGCATGCGAGTTGAATCAGAATCGGCTTCGGGTGGGCTGGAAAATGAGGAGCGCTATGTCCTTGAGTTAAATGCTTTGAAAGATGGGGACGTCATATTGGAGGCGGGTTATGCTTTGCATAGCGCAGCGATTAAAGCTGCTATAGAAAGCAGCTATTCTCATGTGATGATATATCTTGAGCGAAGCATTTTTGAAGCAACAAAGAATGGATCTGTATTTACGCGAGTGCCAAACAGATTCACTGTAAAGTCTGCCAATGACCTGAAGGTTCTTAGATATAATGACGGTCTGAACTCAGAGTCTCTGGATCGCATGATTAATCATGCCAGAGGGCAGGTGGCGACTTACTACAGTGTGCCTGAGGCTGTGCGGTCAGCTAAGGGGAAGAAGCCCACAGTCAAAAGAAATGGTCAGTTTTGCTCTAGACTGGTCGCTGAAATTCTAAGTGCCGGCGGAGTGAAGGTCGCGAAGAATATTCACTACTGCTCTCCGGCAGACATTGAACGGACTCAAGAGTCCGGGATGTTCACCGAAGTGCAAGATGCTGTTAGAAAGGCTACACCAGCCGAAATTGCTCACGCTTACGCAGGGGAACTGCACCCCAAACACCAAAAAGCGACCGTGCAGTGGACAAAGAGAGCTCGAAAACTAATTGATCGAAAACACGTTCAAAATATGAACGATATTTTTCAAGCCCTTATTGATTCGCGAAGCCTTGCTTTAGACAAGCAAATTGCATCTGCAATGATTGATAGTGGCTATTTGGATGCGTATGGCGATGAGCGGGCGAAGAATGCCTATAGAGTTAGCATCGAAGAATTCTTCAGACGACTTGATGCGGATCAGATCAGTTTAACGGATGAGATTATAAAAGAAGTCTCTGTTGTCAGAAATCTTGTGAGAAACATTGGGCCTGCAAGAGAAAACTTTAGGAACACAGGTGGGTTTTATCGGGTTTTAAAAATCGAAAAAGATATATGTGAGCAAGGCTTGCGGCATGCGAGCGAGCGTTTAGGGGTTATATTGGCTGTGTGCGCCATAAAGAGAATAGAGTCGGAAGAAGTTGAGATTGCACATCGACTGAGCATATCGGTCAGCCGCGCATTATCGGGAAGCTGATCTCAGAACCTTCAAGGTTTCACTAGATGATGGATGCGAACTCGAACCTACCCTGGTGACAAAAGTTTACGATGTTCGAGCTCATGTCGAGTTGCGCGGATAAAAATGTCGGAGGCACGCATTCTGCCTGACCAACCGTAGATTCCATCGAGGATCCAAGTGGGTTACCATCCGGTCTCAATGATGGCCATATGCAATGCCTCAGTGCCCTATAGCTCATTAGGTCGTTGAACATCAGACGCAAGAGTCGATGGGCCTTGATGTAGGAGGCTGAGGCTTTAATGGCAATCTCGACAGAATTGCTTTGATCTGCACGATGTGCTGCCTCAAGGCTCAGCAGGGATGAATAGATCAATGGCGCCGGAATCCACGCCATCAGCGGTGCAAAACCCGCCGCTCAAATCCAGCCGACCTGGTTCCTACCTTGGGTATTCACTCCAGTCCACCCGAATGTGCCTTCACCTATGCGAGGCACCCCGTGGCTCTTACGTCGCTCTCGAAGTTTTCGACGACACGGACGTTAGATCTCCCGACGATTCAGTGCTGTTGGAGCAGGCCAAAAGCGGCCTCGTGACCAACCCCATCAGCAATTTTTCGGTGGATCTCTGGAAGACATTTGCCAACTGGATTGATGTGATCGAGGCTGGCCTTCTAGACCTGAGCAAAACGCGCTTTCGACTCTATGTCCTGCAGCAAAAGGAAGGTGAATTTGCCAACCAACTGCATTTCGCACATACACCCAAACTGGTCGAGCGTGTAGTGGGTGAGATCAATGCCGCGTACCTCGCTGAGGGGCCCCAGCAGTGCAAACCCTACATCGAGAAATTCCTCAACTACGATGCGGCCAAGCGTGCAAGCCTGGTGATGGCGTTCGAGTTGGAAACAGGGAACGATGACCTGCTCGGCAGAATCCAGGGCTATTTTTCACTCACCGTTTCTGACGACAGGTTGGAAGATGTCTGCAACGTAGCAATTGGGTGGGTCAAGAACCATTCCGACCAGTTGATCGCTAGCAAGCAGTTCCCTGCGCTGCCGCAAACTGCTTTCCGCGACTACATGCGGATTTCGGTGAACGTGACCGCTCATTTCGCTAACAACGTGACCGGTGCCTCCACCCGATTGCGCGGGGTTTAAATTCTAACCGCATCGGTCACGATGCGGCTTCTTCCTCCGTGTTTT
>Ga0070754_10002492_pt1 | contig 13542 bp, 20 predicted proteins | sample VirMetDEL_Sep_01_FD_75181 | JGI IMG/M metagenome (GOLD analysis project Ga0070754, IMG submission 75181) | Aqueous microbial communities from the Delaware River and Bay under freshwater to marine salinity gradient to study organic matter... | ecosystem: Environmental > Aquatic > Marine >... | reverse complement strand
CGGCATTCTGGTCACTGAGGGCGCATCCGCGTTCACTGTCGCTACCGCAAGCAACATGGAAGACGATCTGCTGATCTTGTCTAACCGTCGCTTCATGGAGCAGGACGTGACGACCGCCTACGCCTCTGGCGATACTGGCGTGGCTTACCGCCCTCGCCCGAATGAGGTGTACCAAGTTCGGCTTGCATCGGCGACCTATGCGAAGGGCGACACCCTGACCATTGGCGCGTCCGGCTACCTCACCAAAACAAGCACCGCTGATCGTGTTATCGCCACGTTTGACGACACCCCAGGTGCATTTGCCGCAGGCGCTTTGGCCGATGTTCGCATCGCCAACGGCTTCCTGACCGCAGCAGCATAAGGAAAGCAAGAAATGCTCACTTACTCCCCCGAACAGCAGCGCGCGGTCATTGCCAACCGCCGCAACTGGAACGCATCGCAGACCGCGCTTGCCACTACCATCGGCAATGACGTGATGGTCGGCAACGCGGCCCCGCTCCCCAAAGACGTATGGGGCGCTTGGGACCGTGAAGGCGTGGAGATTCAGCGCGACATGCAGCCTGTCTTCAACGATCTGGCCGCGTCCCTGTCCATGCCTATGCCCATCGGCAAGCTGGTTCACTATTTCCAGACAATCAGCGACAGCGGCACCGTTAACGTGTCTCTGGATGGCCGCAGCCGTGCGCGGACTGACCAGCCCGTGTACGCCTACCACGGCACCCCTCTGCCGATCATCGACAGCACGTTTAGCTATGGCTGGCGTCAAGTCGAGGCGGCGCGCTCCGAGGGCTTCAATCTGGACGCCGCAGGCCGTGCAAACAGCCAGCGCCGGATTGCTGAAATGGCCGAATTGGCGGCTCTGGACGGCTACAGCGATATCGTTGTGAACGGTCAGGCATCCTATGGCCTGCGTACCCACCCCAAGCGCTCCACGCGCACCACAGGTCAAGCCCTCAACGGCGCGACAGGTGAGCAGTGGGTCGCGGACGTGGTTGCTACCCTGAAACTGCTTCACGCCAAGAACTACAAGGTGCCTGCCACCCTCTACGTCAACTTTGACGATTGGTTCTATGCGCAATCCACCGACTTCAAGGCAAACGGCGATAAGACTATCGCGCAGCGCGTCCGCGAAATCGCTGGTGTTGCTAACGTGGTGCCGGGTGACAGCGTAGCCGCTGGTGAAATCATCGCCGTGGTTAAGCGCCGCGACGTTGTGCAGGTTCTCAATGGTATGCCCATGACAACCCGCGCCCAGTTCCGCGCCAACCCAGAGGACGACTACAACTTCGCCGTCCTTATGGCCGCAGCCGTCGAGATCAAGTTCGACGCTGAGGACAACTGCGGTATCGCGCATTCCTCGCTGTGATCTTCTTGAGGGGCTGGGCAACTGGCCCCTTTCCTAAGATCAACCAAAGGAGCGAACCATGCGAGCTGAGATTACTGAAAAAGGCGTCTTCAACGGTGAAGGCAAGGAAATGGAAGTCGGCGAAACCGTCGAGTTCAAGGGCGAAACGCTGCCTGCGGCCCTTGTCGGCAAGGCGCAGCTAATCGGCAATAAGCCGAAGGGCGAAAAGATGGTCGTGAACCCGGCCAAAACGAAAAAGCGCATCGGCCTTGAGGCGCAGGCGGCTAAGCTGGATGTCGAAATCAACGACGACATGACAGACGATGAGATTGCCGCTGCTATCAAAGCCAAGAAAGAAGGCTAACCGACATGACCGCAACAATCGAAGGCTGGATTGCATACGCTGCCGAGGCTGGCGATACCGTTGCGGATGATGCGGAAAGCAACGCAGCGCTAGTGCGCGGGCAACGGTACGTCACGCGCACCTACGTCAACTACTTCATGGCTCCTTACGGGGCTGACAGTGAGGGGGTTGATGAGGCGATCTATGAAGCGGCGGCGCTGGAACTGGCAGCGCCGGGCTTTTGGTCCAAGACGTTTACGCCAGACCAGCAAAAGGTGCTGACAAAGGTTGACGCGATCCAATGGACCGTGACCGACAGCGGCAAAAAGGGCGCTGCGGCGGCTACCCCCATGAGCACAGCGATAGACGCGCTCCTGCGCCGTTATATGCGCTCCTACGTTGGAGCCTATTCGGTATGAGCGCTGGCACCGACATTGCCGCCGAAGTGCTGGCGGGGCTGGCAGAGGCAGGCGAGGCGACCGGCAACGGGCCGATGATCTGCACCCTGCGGCGCGTGACCGGCGGATCAACTGATCCGTGGGGCGAGATTGAAGGCGATCCAGCCTATCATGAGGTGACAGCGGTTCAGGCGCAAAAGCAGATCCGCGACGACACCGGCACGCTGGTTGGCGTAACAAAGATGATGCTGATGATTGACGCGACGGGCGTTGAGCCGTTGAAAAGCGACTACGTGAGCGTTAACTTGCGTAAAGCAGACGTGGCCAGCGATACACGCTTTCACGAGATTGCGGACGTTGAAACGGTTGCGCCTGCGGGCGTGGCGCTGATGTACAAGGTCATGCTTGCCAATTAACCCGCCCTCCGCGCTCGAAATAGCCGCTCTAAGCGCGATCCTGCCCCGTTGGTGGGCAGAGTGCCAGAGCAACCCCACAGACGCGCTGCTGGCGCTTACAGAGCCGAGGGACTGGGAGCGTGACGCGGGGCTGATCCTCTGGGCGTATTGGCTGGGGCAGATGAACGGACGGGGCTAACCCGTAACCTCTCACAATTAGACGAACCGGCCCCGCCTGCGGGGTTTTAACGCATGGAAGGAACAGACATGGCCGTATCTGCGAACCTCACAGTAAAGATGCCGCGTATGCGCCTCAGAATGGCCCGCGTGGCTATCTTTTCCCTTGCGCCTTTTGTCCGCAGCGAGGCGACAGGCCAGCGCATCGCTAATGCCCTCATTGCATGGGTGCAGCGCGGCTTGCGAGTGTCTGTCACCTAAATGGCACGCAAGAGCCTACAGCAGCGCCGCATTGAAGCCCTGCTACAGCGCCAATCGGTTGCCGTGCGCAAAGCTTTCCTTGAGGCGATGCAAAAGGCCACTAACGCAGTTGATAGGGGCAAGCTGCTTCGCCTGCTAGAAGCGGAACAATTCGAGAAAGCCGCTGAACTATTCCGCATTGAACGCGGCACGATGTTCCCACTGTCCGAGGCAATCCGCGATGCCTTCATAGGCGGCGGGCTGGCCGTAGCTGACGAACTGCCCAAGGGCTTGTCGGGTGTGTTTGGCTTCGACGGGCGGCACGATAGGGCGGTTGCCTTGGCTGAGCGTCAGGCGGCGGAACTGGTGACGAACATCAGCGAAGACGCAATCGCCAATGCCCGCAAGGTGATCGTTGACGGGCTGGACACAAACCGCAGTCTGAACAGCGTTGCCCGTGATCTGGTGGGGCGCAAGGTAGGGCGGCAGCGGGTGGGGGGGATCATCGGATTAACGACGCCTCAGACGGAACGGCTAATCCGGCTGCGCGGCATGTTAAGCGACCCTGCCCGCATCGGCGAGTATTTAAACGGCAACAAGCCGCGCTATAAAGAGTCAGACCGCCGCTTTGATAGGGTGGTGCGTAAGGCGATCAAAGATGGCAAGGCGCTTTCCCCTGCTGACGTTGACCGTGTGACGGACGCCTACAAAAGCAAGGCCAGCGGCAACCGTGCGAAGATCGTAGCGCGGAATGAGGCGTTTGTCGCGCAAGCCGCAGGACGGGCCGAGGGTTATCAGCAGCTATTGGACGATGGCAAGGTCGAAGCGGTCACGAAGAAATGGCAGCACGGGTTCAGTCAAGAGCCGCGCCAAGATCATCTGCGCTTAGACGGCGAGACAATCGACTTTGACGAAGCGTTTGTCATGGACGATGGGGTGCGTATGCGTTTCCCACACGATCCGGCGGGCGGGGCGGAGCACTCTATCGGATGCCGATGCACATGCGTTTATCGCGTGAAATATGCGAGGGACTAATCATGGCTGGCAAATCTTTCAGCGCCCAATTGGCAGACTTCGAGCAAATGACGGTTCGCAACCTAAAATATGTGGCCTCAGAATCCATCCAAGACGTTGTAGAGGCCGCTCAGACGCCCCAGAGAGGCATTGGGCAGGGCGCTACAGGCTTTGTTGAGGGCAAGATACCCGTTGATACCTCAGAACTGATTAACAGCCTCACAAGCGACGGCGTGAAGGGCGCGGACAGCTACACGGTTTCCATCGCAGGCTATGAGGTGGGCGACAAATTGGAGTTTGCGTGGACCGCGCCGCACGCATTGGCCGTTGAACTCGGAACCAGCCACATGGCGGGGCGTCACTTTGTCGGTGCCAATGCCCGCAAGTTCCCCGCGTTTGTCCAGCAACGCGCTAAGGAGGTCAGCAAATGATCACCGAAAACGACATTGCCGAAGCGCTAGGCCGTCAGCTTCAATCGCTGTCAGACATCCCGCCGATCTATTGGGAAAACCAAGACGTGCCCGAAACGCAGGCGCGGCCCTATGTGGTGGTGCAGATGGTGCCAGGGCAATCCCCTGCGCGTATCTCAGGCGGGAGGGTGCAGGCGGGCTTCATGCAGGTCACGCACGTTTCCGAGGTGGACCGGTACGCCACCAGCGCAAACCGTGTCGCGGACAATATCGCGGCGCTGTTCCCGTATGAGCTGACGCTGCCTTGCGGTGACGGCAAGCTGACAATCACAAGAGATACCGTACCCGGCCCCGGTTTCAGGGACGGCAGCGACTGGCGCAAGATCGTGCAAGTCGATTACGTGGCTATCTAAGGAACCCCGACATGACCAAGACGAAAGCAACCGCCCCGGCGGGCAAAACGGCTGCGCCCAAGGCATCGCCAATCACAGGCGGACGCATTGCCCCGAAGGTGAAGGGCAACCTGACCGTGCCAACGCTGGTTTTCAAAGGTGACGCGCCCAAGGTTGGCAGCAAGATCACCGCCAAGATGAAAAACGGCAGCAAATACACCGGCACCGTGTCCGACGTGACCGAAGCCGACGGCGAGATCATCGCAGAGTTTAGCGGCGGGCTTATCCCGTCCTGAAATAGCGGCCTTCCCTGCGGGTCGCTCCCTTTTTTGGGTGTTGCAGGGGTCTAATCCCAAAACTGAAAAGGAGCCTAGCTATGGGCCTTCAATCATCCGTTGGCATCAAGGTTGGCGTATCTGCATCGCTGCCCGCCACACACGACGACACAGGCTTTGCAGCCCTGACATACACCAACTGCGGCAAGCTGAACGGCGCACCGGCCATGACCGGCACAAAGGACGTTGCGACGTTTGACGACCTGTCCACAGGCGAAGAATGGAAGCTGGTGGACATCCTGCGGGCTGGCAACGGCGACATGTCCTACGGCTATGACGCTGAGGACACCGGGCAAGCCGCGCTGGAAACTGCGGCGGAATCCGCGACCGACGACGGCTCAAAGGTCGCTCTGCGGTTCACCCTGAACAACGGCGACGTTTACTACCGTCTGGCAATTATCACGTCCTACACGCCGGAAGGCTCCGTGGGCAACGTGCTGATGGCAACTGTCGGCACCGAGTTCTACCGCAAGCACGTCAAGGTAGCGGCGTAATCCGCTAACGCGGGTAGGGGCGTGGCGGGCTTGGTACTGCCTGCTGCGCCCTATTGGACCAAGGGCCAAAGGATATACACATGGATTTTGCGAAGCTGACCGGCCAACCTGCGGCGATTGACGAAAGCCTGGAGGCGTTTGAGTTCAAGCCCGAAGGGTTCCAGAACGGCGCGGGCAAGCCGCTGGCGCTGACGATGCACCCCGGTGGCGGAACACGGTTCAAGCGCTCTGTGCGTAAGATGCACGTCAAGGCCGTGCGCTCTCAGGCTGATAGCGACCAGTCGGAAGAACTGACCGAAGCGGATCTGGAAGCCGAACTTGACGAGCAAGACGGGCGATCTGCTGAATTGTTGGCACGCCTCTGCGATGGCTGGAACATGACAGACGGCAAAGAGCCGATTGAGTTCAGCCTTGCCAACGCAACGGCGCTGTTTACGCAGGTCGAACCGCTGCGCATCGCGGTTGATAAGGAAATCACTGCGCGGGGAAAGAAACCGAAGGCGAAAAAGACCGCCTGATCCTATGGTCGCGTCAACTGGCATGGCTCCAATGCTCCGACACCGATAAAGGGCCGGACCGCTGGGGCCAGCTAGAACGCGGCCTGCATATACTGCCAGACGCGGGCTATCTCTACGACGCCCGCGAATACCTGAACCGCTTCGGGCTGTACGGTTCAAACGGCATGGGCATCGCGCCGATCACCGCAACGGACCTTCGCAGCAATCTTGAGGTCACAGGCGGCGCTATAAGCCCGTTTGAGGCTGACGCCGCGCTTTTGGCATCACTGGCCTACGTGAGCGAGCATCACCGTTCTAGCGGGAAAAGCACAGACGCCCCGTTTGATTGGCCGAAGTCGCAGCGTGACCTTGAGATATTCAACGAAGCGCAGGCAAAGGCCATGAAGGCGATGATGGGGGAGTAGGGGTTACTTTTCGGGGGGAAGGCTTTTTCTTTGTTCGGGCTTTGCAGGCGCTGCGTCTAAGGCACGTGCCAAACCGTCAGATATTCTGTCGAATATAAATTGGGTTTCGTGAAATAGTCTTTGCCGTTCAGACGGGCTGCCATCGAGTTCAGCTTTCGCTTGCACATCAGCAAGATGAATTCGCAAGGTGGAAACGTTTTTCGAAGCCGCTTCATCTGAATTCACCACGCCTTCAATAGCATCAAGTAGGCCTGAGGATGCATTAAGTAGGCTTTCGAGTCGCTCCGCTGATATGGCTGGAGGATACTTTTCTTCAAGCGTGGCGGTTAGCTCGCTATTTACTGATCGGTTGTTGTTTTCCGCTGCACTTTTCACACGCTCGCGGAGTTCTGGGGAAATCCGCAGTGCAATCTGGACGGTGGCTTTTGAATTTTGATCTGCTGACATGTCGATTCCAACTTTTATGCAATCACTCTGATTTAATGGCTTGACAGTCAATGCAATTAAAACGATTGTAATTGTACTGATTGCACATAAGGAGATGCAAATATGCAGACGATAATGCCAGCGAAAGGCGGCGAGGGGATTGCCCAAGTGGCGCTTCGACTTCCGCTTTCGATGCGGGAAACATTGAAAGATGAGGCAAGAACACACGGGCGTTCGATGAACACGCACATCGTCATGTGTCTGGCAAAGCGCAAAGAGGCCGAACAAGCAGAGGCCTGAAAAGAAAAAGACCGCTCGGGATTGCAGTCCCATGTGAGCGGCCTTCAACACTAACGTGACAGAAAGTATTCAAAATGAATATGCATCAACCAACCCCGAAAATCAAGACCCAAGACGGAAACACAGTTTCGCGCCGGTCGATCCTTGGCGCGGCCCCAGCGGCTGGCCTCGCTGCGTTCCTGATCGGCGCAACGCCAGTGAAGGCTGCAAAGGCTCACGATCCGCTGCCCGAGTTGTTCGCTGAATGGCAGAAGTGGCGCAAGTTCGAGCTTGACCTTTCGGCTTTGCCCGAAGGTGGAGACTTCGACATGCCGGAACAAATCGCTGCATCTGATCGCTGCGAGGTGCTTTCTAAGAAGATCGCCCACACCAAGCCGACCACGGCGGCGGGCGTTGCAGCACAACTGGAATGGCTGGACGTCGATAGCCACGGGCTTGAGTGCATGTGCGACCTGAACATCTCAGGCCTGCGGAGCGCGATTGCGGCGCTCAAGGGAGGGGTGGTTTGATGGGAAACCTGAACACAATCGGAAACACCGCCGCAGTCCCCGCCATGTTCGGCGAGGCGCTTACCATGAACAGCCGCGAGATAGCGGAATTGGTTGAGAAGCGGCACGACAGCGTGAAGCGCACGATTGATATGCTGGTTGGCAAGGAGTTGATCCAACCACAAAGTGTGGACGAACAAGATACAGACACGATGGGGCGCAAACGCACAACATCTGTCTACTACCTCGAAAAGCGCGACAGCTTTGTGGTTGTCGCGCAACTATCACCGGAGTTCACGGCGCGGCTCGTAGATCGCTGGCAGGAACTGGAAGCGGAAAAGGCAAACGGCGGGTTTCAGATCCCGCGCACCATCGGCGAGGCTCTGCGTCTCGCCGCTGATCAGGCTGAGCAGATCGAAACTATGAAACCCAAGGTGCTGGCCTACGATCGGCTCGATACGGCGGACGGTAATCTCACACTGCGCCCAGCATCAAAGGTTCTGGGGTATCCAGAGCGCAAGCTGGCGCAATGGCTGCAATCAAATCGCTGGGCATTCCGTCAAAGCGGGAAGGGGCCACTTCAAGCCCATGTCGATAAGCGCAACGCTGGGTATCTTGACCACAAGCTGCACAACTATACCGACGAGCGGACAGGCGAGGATAAGGTAAGTGTCACATTAGTTATCACTCCTAAGGGGTTGGCAAAATTGGCAAAAGTGTTGCCAAAGAGTGGAGTGGAATGATGGCAGAAATCCAGATCATCAGCATGAACAAGCCATCCTCGCGTGCCGGACTTTCCGCACTAAATGGGTTTCGAGTTTACGCGATAGACTTTGGACCGGCTGGCGTGAAAATCGGCTTCACTGGCAATATCAGTTCCAGAATCTATAGTCTGGAACTCGAAATGAGACGTTTTGGGGTGGAGTATAAAACGACCGCCATTGCTGTCACACTGCCCCATCACTGGGTGAATATTGGTGAGAAGCAAATGCACGATCATTTCCATTCGCACAGGACGAACGGAGAATTTTTTGACGTACCGTTCAATTCTGTTGTTAGCGCAATGTCCGAGATAAACACGACTGACGATCCGGACCCAGACAGAGGCGAACGCGCTCAGAAAGCTATAAATTTCCTTTCCGGCTTGGTGACGGGGCGATCTATTCAGCCGGTGCCCGTACCTCAGAAAGCCAGCATCGAAGAAGCGGAACAAGACCAAGTCGATCTCGGAAATTATCTAGCAGAAATAGTCAACGCGAAACCCAAGTTGTTTGCCTCTAGCTTGGCTGCTTCCGTTGCGATGTCACCAGATGGATCAGCAATCCTCAGGCGCGCGTTGAAAATTCTTCGCGAAACTGAGGCCGTTGTTGGAGACTGCTGATAACCATACCTTCGCGGCCTAGCCGCCTTGGGCATCCCTTCGGGGGTGTCTATTGCTTGATGCTGTACTTAATCTGCATCTCGGAGAGTTCAGGGATTGCCGCATAGGTCTGAAACCCGAACCCCTCAATATAGGTGAAGCCCGATGTTAAGAAGGTTTCGCCATCATAAAGGCGGTAATTGAGCTTGCCGCTTTCACACGTTGCGGCCCCGACGATGTGGGCGTTGCTACCTTTGCGCGTATAAGACCAATCCTCAATTTTGCATTCGCCGGTTACATCGCCGGTAACTGCAAGCGTGACGGCGGCGATTTGAGGCGGCAGTGCATCATAGCATTCAAGACGGGCCTTTTCGTCAGTCTGCATCTCAAAGCAGGCGCGGTATGCCTTCGACAATTTCAGCGTCGCCTCTGCCGCGTCAGCGGATGATTGGGCAGGGATAAGGCTCATAGCCGCCCCCGCAAGCGCAATAATTCTAAGCAATTCAAGTCTCCCAATGAACCGCTGCCACGCTAGGCCAGCGGCCTTTTGCGTTCAAGGAATACCTTCATGACCAATGTCAATTACGCCTCCCTCGTTTTGGGGGCCGAAACATCTGGGTTGCTCAAAGGCAAAAAGGCCCTTGAAGAAACCACCCGCGCGGGGGCCAATACCGATAAGGCGATCCGCGGTCTTGACGGGCGTTTCAAAAAGACCGGCGACAGCGCAGGGGCAGCGGCTCCAAAGGTTGAGCGTTTTTCGCAGGCTACGGATGCAACTCGTTCTGTGGCCCTTATGGCAACGCGGGCGCTTACGGGTACGGCTGCGGGTTATGCCTCATTCGCAGCGGCTGGCGCGTCGATCAACATGGCGCGGGACTTCAACGCCGCCCTTGCCGAAACATCTACGTTGATCAAGGAACCCCCGAACAGCTTGACGCCCTGACTGAGGCATCCCGTTCAATGGCGCGTGAGTTCGGCGGATCTGCGACGGATCAAGTTAAGGCGTTCTACCAAGCAATCAGTGCAGGGGCGGATGGTGTTGAGGGTGCTACCCAACTGCTTGACCAAGCGAACAAGCTGGCAATCGGCGGCATCACAGACGTAACCACTGGCGTTGACGCCCTGACCACCGCTATGAACGCTTACGGCCCTGACGTGTTGTCTGCCGCAGAGGCGTCCGACGCGATGTTTGTTGCAATGCGGGCGGGCAAAACCACCATTGGCGAATTGTCCGGCAGCTTGGGGCAGATCGTGCCAATCGCATCATCTGCGGGGGTTTCCTTTGACGAGGTGACGGCAGGCATCGCGGCCCTTACGACGCAGGGTCTTAGCACCGCGTCAGCCACAACCGGGCTGCGGCAGGTGCTTGCGTCTGTGATTGCCCCGACCAAGCAGGCGACTGATGCCGCCACGGCTTTGGGTATATCATTTGACGTGCAAGCGCTGAAATCCAAAGGGCTTGCTGAGTTCCTTGATGATGTAATCACGAAGACCGGCGGCAATGAAGCCGCGATGGCACAGCTATTCGGTTCGGTTGAGGCGTTGGGTGCGGCCCTTGCCTTCGCAGGCGGCGCAGGCGGGACGTTTACGGATATTCTCGCCGATATGGAGATTAAGGCAGGCGCGACCGATGCCGCCTATCTCAAAATGTCTGAAAGCCTTGACCAGAGGTGGAACAAGCTAACGGCAGCGGCAACCGATATCGCACTTGGTTTCGGTAACGCGCTGCTGGCTGTTGTTGTCCCCGCCATGGAAGGCATAGCGGCGGCGTCGGTAGCTGTCGGTCAAAATCTTGACATTGTGCTTGTCTCGTTGAGCGCCCTTGCTGCGACACAAATCCCCGCAGCGGTCGCGGGGCTGGTGACGCTCACGGCAGGCATGTCCGCGTCTGCCGTTGCAACTGGCGTGTTTACGACTGCCGTTAATATCGCCCGTGGCGCTGTTATCGCCTTGGGTGGCCCCCTTGGCGTCGTGTGGGGCATCCTTGGCGCTGGTGCCGCTGCTTGGGCCGTGTGGGGCAAGGGAGCGGGCGAGGGCGAAACTGCGGCTTACGATGCGGCGGCTGGCACATCTGCCTTGCTGGGTCAGCTTGACGAGTTTTACAAAACGGCGGCCCCCAATGCAGCGGCCAAGGCCATCGACATGGCAAACGCCAACTACAAACTGGCTGCGTCTGCGTTTGAGGCTGCAAAAGGCGAGTTGGCTAAACGCCGCGCAATGCTGGACATGGCCGCATCTTCCGGCGCAAACGGCACCTCCGGCTCAATCCGAGACATGGGTTCGTCTGCCACATACGAGGCCCCAAAATATCAAGCCGCTTTGGCTAAGATGGAAGCCGCAGAGGCCGCACTTGAACAGGCTATGCGTGACCGGAAAGTTACGGCCAACGCTGTGACTGGAAGCGTGTCTGAGGTCATGTCTGCGACGGTCGCAGCCAGCCAGACCACCAATGACCACTCCATAACGCTGGATATCAATAGCGGGAGCCTTGGCAAAAACGCCAAAGCCGCAGGCGGGGCATCGAAGGCTCTGAAAGACGCCGCAAAATCCGCCAAGGAAATGGCCGACGAAATTGAGCGCCTAGAGTTCGACGCGGACCCTCTCAAGAAATACAACGCCGAGCTTGCGGATCTGGATACCCTGGTCGCAAACGGGCTGAGCGACGGCGCTTACCGCAAGGCGGTTGAGGAACTGAACGACGAATTCGCAAACAGCGACCCGATGATCAGCAAGGCCGGTGATGCCATTGGCGACTTCGTGGCGGGCGGTATGCGTGACTTCAAGAGCCTGCTTGGCGCGTTCAAAGACATGCTTTCGCAGATGATTGCGACGGCGATATCGAACCCGATCAAGTTGGCGCTTATGGGCGGCAGTGTCGGCGGTGGCTTCGCTGGCACGGCGGCGCAGGCGGCGGGTTCGGCCCCCGGCGGCGGCATCTTCGGCAGCTTGGGCAGCGGCGGCGGGTTGCTAGGCAGTATTGGCGGCACCGTAGGGGCGCTGACAAGCGGCATCGGTGCTGGCTTCAACATGGCGCTAGGCGGGCTTACCTCCGGCGGCTTGGGGGGGCTTGGCAGCGTTCTCAGCACTCAGCTTGGCGCAGCAACTGCATCGGTCGGCGCGTTCGGCGCGGCATTGGGCGCGATTGCCCTGCCGTTGGCTGGGGTCGCGGCTGTGTTCTCGTTCTTCAAGAAGTCGGTAAAGGAACTAGATTCCGGTCTACGGATCACCGTTGACGGCATGGACGCGCTGGTCGAGTCTTTCCGCAAGACGGAAACCAAACGGTTCTGGGGCCTGTCTAAGAAGGTCCGTACCAGCTACACCGCGCTTGAGGAAGAAGCGGCAGCGCCGATTATCTCCACGATTGAGAGCTTGGCGAATAGCGTCATTGAAATGGGTGATGTGTTCGGCTTTGCGGCAAGCAACATCGACCGCGCCAGCGTAAGCCTCAAGATATCCACCAAGGGCCTTTCGGATGCTGAAATCGAAGAGGCTATCACCGAAGAAATGAACCGCCTTGCCGACGTGTTCGCGGATTCTATGGTCGGCAGTTTTTCGGGAATGGTGACAACATTCGAGGAATACCAATCCCCGATCATGAAGCTGCTCAATATCCCGGTGCGTATCAAGGAAAGCAGAGGGTACGTCGATCAGGTCAACGAGGAGTTCGAGGCACTTAAAAATGCGGGTGAAGGCTCATACGAGACGCTTGAGCGCTTGGTGTCGCGCCTTACGGGCGTCAACGCTTCCTTTGATATGCTGGGGTTCAGCCTGTACGACCTGAGCCTTGCGGGCGCGGGCGCGGCAAGCAGCTTCGTTGACCTGTTCGGCACGCTGGACGACTTCAACAGCATCACCGGCAGCTATTACGAGAACTTCTACAGCGATGCAGAGCGTATTGCCAAGGCCACGCAGCTTGTCACTGATAGCCTGCTTGATCTGGGCATTGATGGCTTGCCTGCCACCCGCCGGGCGTTCCGTGAGCTTGTCGAGGAAACCGAAGCGCTTGGCGACGACGAGTTGCTGGCATCGCTGCTGAAACTCTCGCCTGCCTTCGCGGAAATCACGGCAGCAACGGACGCTCTTGCGGCATCGGCCAACGCGTTGATCACTGAGGACGCATTCGCGACCGGCTTTGACTACGCCCGCTCCCTTGCGCAGGCGCAGAACAACATCGCGTATCAACCGCCCGCCGTTTCAAACGCCTTCGGGTCCGTTCCACGGGCGCAGCAAGACATGACCGTTGAACTGCGCGGCATCCGTGCTGACCTGACATTGCTGCAATCCACCATGCAGATCACAGCGGCCAACACCGGACGGGCGGCAGATGCAGCCGACGACACCCTTGCCGTAACACTGGAGAACGCGCTTTGACCCTTCGCATCATTCGCCCGCTCGATATCCGCGAGGCAAACATTGTCAGCACCAACCTTGCGCTAGAAACGGAGTGGACCGCAGGCACGTATAGCCTGGGCGACACTGCGCGGGTTGGCGAATACCTGTGGG
>Ga0070754_10002491_pt1 | contig 13542 bp, 9 predicted proteins | sample VirMetDEL_Sep_01_FD_75181 | JGI IMG/M metagenome (GOLD analysis project Ga0070754, IMG submission 75181) | Aqueous microbial communities from the Delaware River and Bay under freshwater to marine salinity gradient to study organic matter... | ecosystem: Environmental > Aquatic > Marine > Coastal... | reverse complement strand
CTTTTGTGTTGCGGAGTTAAATACCTTATCTCCTTCTTGGATTTCACATTTAAGTCCAGTGTTTTGATAAAATGCAAAGCATAAAGCTGTTGTGAGGGCAATACCCCAACCTACTAGTTCTCTTGTCTTCATTTATTTAGTTTCCTTAATAAAATGCCAGCATGCTCCAGAAGCAGGATTGTCGTGCTGGTGTTTAGTTTTACCGCATCTAGCACACGGTTCGTTTTCGCTTACTACAAAAGCGATTAAAAATAATACTATTGCTAAAAACGCAAAAAGTGCCATGTTATACCTCTACAAAGTTAGAAGGGCTATATCCCTCGGTCTCGTAATTAAACTTGTCAGTTACATAACCTCTAGGATTAGAGTACAATAGTGTGTCGCCTACGGTTTCCTTAACATACTTGTGCGTGTGTCCAAATATCCACATAAGCGGCTTTTTGTCTAAAATAAACTGAGTTAAGTCTGTGTAGTAAGCATGACTTAAATCGTCGTTTTTGTATCTGGTCTTATCTATCCCCATTTTGTGAGGAGAGTGGTGAGTTACTACTACTGTAGGCTTAGAGTAATCTATAGATTCTAAGAAAAGCATAGCAGAATGGTGCAAATGCAACCAATCTGCTATGTCTAATTTACGGTACTTAGCCCCTACCCTTATCTGATAAAAATCGTTCATTTTAAATTTAGCTACTATTTTAGCTACTGGATTGGCGTTATTTAAGCTAGTCCATAAAGTAGTACCAACAAATTGTACTCCATCTAACTCTACTAGGTCTTCGTCTAATAGAAATACGTTGTCTAACTCTAACTCTTTGATCTTATTTCTGATTTTGTTAGGAAGAGTATCTATGTTGTGCCTGTAGTATTCATGGTTTCCTAGTACATATATTACGTACTTAAACATAGAAGACCACTTAGGTATGTATTCTTCTCTAAGAGCTTTAGTACCTACGAAAATATCGCCTGCTAATACTAGCACGGCGTCTTTGTCACCTTCTATATTATCAGGGTAGCTGAATTCACAGTGAAGGTCGCTTAGTGCTACAATTTTCATAATTGTTTCCTCATTTATTTAATACAAGTATTATACTTTGAAATTAGTAAATTAGCAAATGATTTATAATAAAAAAGAGAGCCGAAGCTCTCTTTTACGTGGATACTGTTAAAGTAACAAATACCCTGTCCGATCTAGAAGGTGTTTCGTAGTCGAACCTTATAATGTGCTTCCCTATGGTTTCTGAAGTTAAGTAAACTTGTATTATGTTTTCCTGTCTAGAGTGATATATTATATCTACTTCGTCAGGATTAACTATTGTATAACTTACTATATTCTCAGGAGTTATCCAAGCAGGATCAATAGTCAATGTGAAGCTGTCAACTTCTCCTTGCCTTATTTTACCTCTCCATGTCCCGTCTCCAGACACCGTGGAGTAGTCTCTTGTAGCGTTTATAAAGAAAGGTCTTTGAGCGGCTACTTGTAGTTTAACTATCTTGCTACTAGTAAGGCCTGCTGAGTCTGTAACTACAAGCTCAAAAGCCATAGTTTCAGCTTCTTGTATATCCGGTATCACTACTTTAGCTACAGCTTTACTAGCGTCTTGGATAATAACAGGCGTACCAAGTAACTGGCTCCAAGAGTAGCTGACTATACTAACCGATCCTTGTTCCGAATTAGAACCATCTAATGTAACTTCATCATTACTTGAAACTATCTTATTAAGTCCAGCGTCTGCTACAGGAGGAATACCTGGAGGTAGTGCTGCTGCCTCAACAAATACAGATACTGTAGATACTTCGGAATTAAGACCTAAATTATCTGTTACAACTAGTGTGAACTCAAGATTTTGTGGGGTAGTTGGGGCATCAAATGTAGGTGTTGCCGTTGCGTCACCTGTTAGTGTAACCACATCACCTACCGACTGTGACCACGCATAGCTAGCAATCGTTCCGTCGCCATCAGTTGATCCAGTACCGTCTAGTGTTACCGTTGCACCTGCTTCCACTGTTTGATCTGCCCCAGCGTTTGCTGTTGGCGGCTGATTCACTAAAACCTCCTCATTTATTGTAAATTCTACCTCATCACTGGTGCTGCCATCGGCATTTGTCGCTGTAAGGCGTAAAATATAAGTGCCAGGCTCATTAAAAAGTACACTTGGATTAAGTGCTGATACATTTGAAAATGTTGGGTTTTGACCACTTGTACAAGACCAAAGCAGCGAGTCAAAGTTACTAGCTGTTGCCGTAGATAGTGCCACAGTGTCACCAACATTAGCCGTTGAGTTTTGGCCTGCATCAACAATGGGTAATGTTGGTTGCGGCACGCTCCACTGATTGAATGTACCCCATTCGTTGAAACTCATGTTTGAACCCTCTTTTCTTGTTGTCGCAGATACATCAAACGCGTTAAATAACGGGTAGTAGCTAGATGCACTGAATTGATACTCGTTTTTGTATGATAGATAAAGCTCTCCTGTTGAATCCTTAAAGTCTCCGCATTGTGGAACTGCATGAATTTTATCTCCTGTCGTAAATGGTAGGGGCTGCTTGAACAATTGCTGTTTATAAGGCTGAACCTGATACCCTAACAACTCACCATCTTTCACTTTCTGTAAGTCAAGTGTATCAAATAATAAAACGGAAAGGTATTTGTCATCGCGTATCGCAGCGCTACCACCTCCGCTAGGCGGCGTTAACGTATAATCACCCAAATCTTCATCATAAATCCAAGACTGCGCTTTGTAGATTAAGCCTTTTTGTACCGGTTGCACCTGCCCGTTTTCGTCTAGTTCCGGAACAGGTTTGCCGTTTTCATCTAGCACAGCCGTAGTTATTCCACCATTATATTCTTTCTGGTATTCGTAAGGCTGAGTAGGTGCATTTTTATAATATGGCTCTCTAGTTGTACCAAGAGTGTTAGTGAGCACGGCTAAAGTGCGTGTGCCCGGCACAATAAACTGCGTAATGACTCGTGATTGGTCATTCCACCATTCATTTTTAGCTACACCGCCAGACAGCAACTCAATAGCCGTATTTGTGCCCAGTACGTCAGTAAGAAACGAATCTGTGATGTTTATGTGGGCTATTTCTTCTGGTGTAAACACGCTTCTATTATAAAGAGCTTGTGGCGTACCGTCTGGGCCGTTTGACTCATCGGGGTAGTACATTACAGGTTCAGACCCGAACGACACTAGGTCATCAGGATCTGACGTTGTCACAAGTTCGCTTGTCGAAAATGCTAATAAGCTTGGCCCTGCACTCCAGTTTGTTGTTATCGACGACTGATTAGAGCCTGAAAATATTTCACCACCGAAGAACGATTGCCAATCACTAGGTACATTTGACATATTCCCAAGCATCTTACCGATATCGCGCATTGAGAAATCATCTTCAACCGTGAGTGTCGGGTCTTGCGCATTCTCTGCTGCGTTCAGATTGTTCGAGTCAAATACAAAAGTGGTTTGTGGTCTTAACCCGTTAGCAGCGTAGTAAATATTGTTATTAACAATCAGCTTGCCACTTTTTTCATGCAAACCTAAGATTATGAAAAAACCATTAGTTATGTCGGGGTCTGCATATTCGAAGGTTCTTATAACGGGGTTTTGACCTACACCCTCTGACTCACCAAGCATATCAAAACCTATATCAGTACGATCTAGGGTTGTTGGTATACCGTCAAAGTCCTCTGGTACTATAAAAGACTCAGGTAAGTCGTACTTAGCTGCTCTAAACAACTTGTACGGCTCACCTTGATCTGAGTTTTGTGCGTACCTGACAGTATAAATACTATTACCGTCCTCTGATAGTGTAAAGTCTCCCTTTCCTTGGCGCATATCGCTATCTACTATAGTAAACGAGCCTTTGTGAGTAAGGGTAATAGACTCCGCTAAAGGTAGAGATGTACTAGGCATTAGGTTGTTACTCCCTTAATACCACAGCCCTCACTTAACACTGTATTGCCACTATCAACATAACCGCGAAGGAATGTGCCAGACGCAACTGTTAGACCTGTTATGGTTGCAGAGCCACCGGAGTAGGTAACATTTCCGCTGAACACTTCATTGTCGTCAACGTCCATTAAATAGGTTTTATACGTCCCATCAGGCGCACCGATGTCGAACGTAATATCAACCAGTACAGGGGGTACACCTTCGATAACAGTAGTTTCAAGTGTTATAGGTTCGACCATAACAGCCTGCGAGTTATGAAGCTCATTTCCCGTAGGGAATGTTGCTTCATCCAAATCTTGCCCTTGGTGGCTTCGCAGCTTAAGGGTACCCGCAGGGATTGACGCAAATGTTAACACAATCTTGTCAGGTGCAACGTATGAAACACTTGTAGGGTTTGATACGGTTGAGAAATCATCATTGGTTAGCTCGTAAAGGCTTGTGGCCAATGAAGGGACTGTTAGACCTGTGCTACCATTCAAGTTATGAGTGATAGTCACGTTATTTCCGTTATAAGTTGCTGATGTTGGTATAGGGCCTCGACCACTGTTACCAGAGCCATTAAACACTGCTAGGAATGAGTCTGAGAATCTAAGTACCTCTGTCACGTAGCCTTGACTTGTACGGTGTAAGCTATCAGACATTGGCAAGTCCATAGACTGATGTGAAATGTACACATCTGCGGTAGAGTTAGCATAATTAGTTTGAACGTTACGAATACCTTGCCACCCTGAGTCGCTACCTGTACCGCCATCGTTTCGGCCAAGTTGGACAATAAACAATGGTAGCGTGTCTGACGTTTGACCTGTGCGGGATAGTATATCAGAGCGCAACTCGCCAAGGCGTGTTTCATAAGTTGCTTGCGTACTATTTATATTTGATTCGCCTTGCCCCCACCATAACGCGTTAATTTTTCCACCTGCGGATGCCAATGCCGATTGGCGGTTTGCGTAGTTATCACCACCTGGTAAATGCTGTTCGATAGTGGTTGCACCCACTGCTGTTTCATATGCAGCCACAACGCATCCTAAAGATTGAGATATCGCGTTAAGTCCTGCGTAAATGCACCCTCTATCTGTGGATTGCTGGTATTCTGAACCGTTGAATTTAACAACATTATCAAGCGGCATAGCAGTGAGTGTATTGTTCCATAGCATGTCGGTATTGCTCTGCCCTGCGAACTCTATAACCAAGCCAAAACCAATACGAGGTGATGATGTTTGTATGTTTGTGGCGTTAGCATATCGAACAAGTATTTTGTAGTAAGGGCCGCGGGGTATGTCAACCGCGCCAGAGAATGTGCCACCTGTTGGGGCTGCATCCAATGTAGTCCAGTCAGTAACAACCGTGCCGCTTACAAACTCTTCTACTCGATATTCGATAGCTGTTGGTGTAGTCACTCCCTCATAAGTACCACTTATTGTGTAGTTGTAGGTAGCGCCAAATGTCGCGTAAACCTTTCTTGATGGCTCGTTAGCAAGCATTATTAAATCACTAGCTGTTGTTCCTAGGTCTAGATCATCGATATATGGGTTAGCTGTTAAACCGTACATACCTGCATTGGTGCTTGTGTTGCTTGATATTGCTGAAATATCAACAGGTGTTCCAGCACTAACTCCGTTAATTAAAAGCTCGACTGTATTATTGTCTCCGTCTACTTCCAGACGCACAATATCATCAACTGCAACCGGTGTGTTCGTGTAGGTTTTAAGTACCTGAGTACTTCCTCCGTTTCTAAAGATAATACTTGTTGTGGTTGCAGATGAAAGTCGGATAGAAATCCAGTTCAGTCTTGCGTCAACTCGTACAGCAGGGCCGCCATCACGGTTAGTGTCTGTAAATGCGTACTTCATTCTAACTTCGGAATAGTGAGAAGTTGAGCTAGCGTTATAGCTCATTACCGTTCCGTCTGTTACATCCATCACTAAAGCTTGATTTTCAATACGCGCCGCGTTTATATTGGCAGGAAAAGAACCGTAAACTGTCCAGCCCACTATGTCCTTGAGTAGCGTATTTTCCGCATACTCTGAAAAGTTTGTTTGAAATACTGAAGCCATTATAGATCCTTAGTATTTTTTAACGAAAGTACGTTCTGTAATTTATGTTTCATCTTACTATTCCTATATATTCCACGCTAGTAAGGCTTCCGGCCCATGGCCCTTTTATTTCAACCTTAAACTGCTGGACTAGCCTATCAAAAGGCAATGTAATGTCAAAAAATATATCCTCGTCTTTTACTAGAGGTATATTAATAATTTTTGTATTCTGAGGTATAGGTAAAAATTCGTCGCTATTACCTAATCTACCAGAAACTTTGTAAGTACAATCGTATTCTGTAGTGACTGCAGGACTTACTTTTATCCTAATAGTAGTAGCTTCTCTTCTGTTATTAATAATAGAATCTGATACTAACTTCCAAGTGTCAGGGTGTAATATGCCCATAATATCCTCTAGTTTAACGTTGTAATACGGTGTCGAAGTCGGATTAGCTTCGGATATTAAGTCCTCTTTTAAAGCTGAAGTAGCAATTCCTGCTTCTATTAATAAGTCTAGAGAAAATATATTCATGAGCCCCTTGCTCTGTGATAGTATAAAATTAAACTCACCTAAGCTAAATATTGTTCGCATAGTGGCTATACATAGCGGGTTATCGGAGTTTAGAAATATACTATATAAATTATGTTTTACCAAGTACATAGTAATTACTTCAGAAGACAGTAACTTTCCCTGAACCTCTTCATGATTCCTTACCTGTTCTAATATTTCTTCATCAGTACCGCTGTACTGGTTTACTACGGTCAGTAGGTTCATATGTCTCTCCTAAATAAAAATAATTATACACGCCTGAAAATAAATTGCAAGAGATTATTTTTTACACATAACAAAAAACCCGCACTAAGGCGGGTTTTATTATACTGCCATTTTGGCTTCTATTTTACCATGGCTTTTATAGTTTTCAAGCTGTATATCTTTAGGATCTACACAATGACAGAAGTTTTGAAACTTTTGCCACGGCGTGCTGCCTACTGCTTTTGGTAGTTTTAGTGTGGGTAATGGGTATGACTCATTTTGCAACACTTGACCACACTGGTCTAGGTGGTTGTTGTATATATGAGTATCTCCACCAGTAAAGATAAGCTTGCCTGGTTTAAGTCCTACACACTCAGCTATAATGTGAGTCAATAGCGCGTAAGACGCTATATTAAACGGCAAGCCTAGGAATACATCTACTGACATTATGTTCACAAGAGGTCGTTAATCTCTTGCCGGTATTACACCAGCTGCAAGTTACCTTACAGATCAGACTATATCACAACCCTTTAAGGGTTCTATCCGTTTCGGTCTCACTTGAGACCTACTCTCTTTCGAGATAGTCGTTAGGCATTTATGTAGAAAAAGCTTTCTACAATTTAGCACGGGATTGTCCTAGCTTATTAGGAGTTTCCCCGTTTAGGATAGTTTTTCGGGTACAATTACTTGTACAAGGCGCTCAAAGTTAACGCTGATGCCACATTAAGGATAGTCTTCCGTCTTTCGATACAAAACACTGGAATGTGTAGTGGCACGGTGGTAGAGCCATCTGGTCTATCTCAGAGGGATTCCAAGCTGTAACTATATGTCGTCTACCGTACGGGTCTTTCACTAACCCATTTATAAGAGTCTCCATCTGGTCTACGCCATTGAAAGAACGCCACTGCTTACCGTATACAGGGCCTAGGTTTCCATTAGAGTATCCCAATGCTTTTGCCTGATTATTATAGTTGTCGTCCCAGATAGTTTTCTTTACAGATGTAGTAGACCCATGAGTTAAGTATCTTAGCTCGTTTACGTTAGTAGAGCCTCTCATAAACCATAGCAGTTCCGCCCGTACCGCGTTCCAAGCCAGAGCTTTCTCTGTTACAGCGGGAAAACCTTCAGATAGATCAAATTCCATTCTAGTACCAAATACTCGTCTAGTACCTACACCAGTTCGGTCTTCTACTCTATCACCTGTTAAAACTTGAGTAATTAAATCTTTATACTGTTTCATTTGTTACCTTATATAGCGTGAAGTCTTCACAGTCGTCTAAAACTTCTTTTTCTTGTTCGGCTAGCCAACTTAAAACTGATTTGTCTAAATACACATCAGCGTCTGGGAACTCCCCTTTAAACTCTGTGTAGTATACTTCATTACAGCGTTTTAAATTTTCTACCGTTAATAAGCTAGTACCGCCTATAATACTGTAAGTTGCATCTATACCTTGTTCTATAGCTAGTTTTAAATATTCTAGTACATCGTGCTTAGTATAATCTATAGTTATCCATTCATTACTAGGATTACTGGACACTAGGATAGGCACTCTATAAGGCAAGGGTAAAGGTATAGAGTTAGCTGTACTTTTTCCCATAACCGTAAATGTGTTGTGTGTTAACTTTTTAAAGTTAGCCATATCTCTGGAGTTTCTAGGCCACGGCATAGTGCATCCTTTACCGAATTCACCCTTCTTACCGCTTGCAAATACTGCTTTAATCATTCATTGTATTCCTCTACGTGTAATAATTTGTTCTGTCTTCTGGCAATGTCTATCATGTGTGCAGTGCCTGGACTAAATAAGTTCCAAAAGGCTACTACTTTATCACACTCCTCTAGCATTTCGCAGTTTCGTATTAATCCTGCCCTTTGTCCAAACTTGTCCCAGTTGGGTCTAATTGATAGTACATCTATATCTCGATAGATAGCCCACTTTTTACCTAGAGTATCTGCTCCTGCGGCTTCACCACAGATTACCTTAGTTACGGGAGTTTGTTTGTGTATGCTATCCATCACGTCTTGCATAAGGAAGTAAGAGCGAAAGCTCCTACCTCCAACAATTGCTACTTTCAAAGTCTCTCCTTAATATTGTGAGAATTGTTCTTTAAGTAGTGCTGATATTTCATCGTAATTTGAATTAGCCATATCTATAGAGTTAAGTAGGTAAGAAGAAAGTTGCATTTCTTGAGCGGCTACTTGTACTTTAGAAGAGTCTAAATATCTACTCATATACGGCAGTGGGTCTTCCTTCGGCGCTTCAAATTCAATATCTAGAGTATTGGCTACTTTAGCTGCACGGAACTTAACGTAATCAAATACTAAATTAGCATTAAGTCGTAGAATTTCTCTACCTTCAGAAAACAGGTAGTTAGTCCATTGACGTTCTTGCTCTAGTATTTCGTTGAACACTTCTTCAATTTTAGGTTTAACTCGTTTATATGCTTCTGGGTTATTCTTAAACTCAATACTAAGAATATGCATACCACCTTTTGCATGTAGCATCTCGTCTCTAGCAATAAGAACTACTAACTGCGCAATACCTTGGAAGAACCCAAGCTCTGCAATGCCGAATGTGATAGCGAAGCTTGACATGAAGTTTACAGCTTCTAGCATATATAATGCTGCCAGTGCTACGTACAATTTTTCACGTCTTTCTTCTCTAGGAGCATCGTGCGGTAAGTTACCTAAATCGTCAAATACGTTTCGTAGTACGTTTGAACGCTGAATAACTTCAAAGTTTTTATACCCTTCTCGTAATGCGTCGTTAGGGTCTACAAACGTTTGCTTTATAATGTGTGAATATGTTCTAGCATGGATAGACTCGAACAATGCCACAGCATTGTACCAGTTCTCTAAGTCAGAGTTGGAAACGTTTTCTAGTAAAATACCTGTTATAGACCTAGAGGCTATAGAGTCAGCTAAGTGCTGCCACAGGATTGTTTTAACCATAGAGTCCACGATAGGTTTAGGGGCGTTAAGCATGTCCTGTCTATCTTGTGTAATATCTACTTCAAACTCGTTCCATACCTGTGCCATTTGCTCTTGGAATAGCTTATCTAGGATAGGGTATGGTCGGTTAATAGTGTCCGCGAAACCTAGGTCGTCCCCAAGGAATAATGGGTATTCTGAGGTTTCGTGTCCTGTGTTATTTAAGTTGAAAACAGTCTTACGTTTAGGTGCTATGCCTAGATAGTTCTCTAGTTCTTGGTATCCACCTACATGTACCTGCTGCTCTCTTTGGTCAACTATCTGAGGCACAGTAGATGCCTCAGGGAAATAAGACCATAGCTCGTGTTTGTTGTTTACCACTACTGCGGTATACGTAAGTCCATGTCGATTTAGCAGTTCCTTGGCCTTATCACACCAAGGACAGTCTAATTTTGTTACAATAAAAAAGTCATTAGAATCCATTAGTGCTCCTTATAATTTACACGCGCCACTATCGCACGTCTCTTCTTGTTCAATTACTTCCTCACTTTCTGTATCAATGAAGTTTTGGTAATATGCTGTTTTAATACCAGCTAATGCTTGTCTGACAAACCAATTAATAGTTTCTATTAAAGGTATTTTCTTGTTATCATACTTAGTAAAGTCTGTGTAATAGTCACAAGAAATAGCTTGGTCTGTGTAGTTCTGGAAAGCTTGGTAGTATGGAATCATGTCCACGTCCCATGCTTTTAAGTGTGTGCCTTCAACGAAATGTTCGGAAATAAACTGCACTTTTCCACGTCTAGCGCTCTTATAGATTACTCGTTGTCTGCTAGGGTAAATACCGTTTGTAGCATTACTAAATACAGAGCTTGATTCTGTAGGCATAAGCGCTACTAGAACTGAGTGACCTCTAGGCTTGCCTCGTCTAAGTTCCCAATCCATAGTAGGGAATCTGTACCCGTGCATAGTATCAATAGGTAGCCAATTTAGGTCTACACCCTCTACAGGAGGACAAGTACCGTCTTCAACCATATCCTGACTAGCTTTAAGTAAGGAGTAGTAGTGAAGTTCCGCTAGGCTTTCAACAAAGTCTAAAGATTCTTTAGAACCGTCGTAGTCTAAACCTTCTTGGTATAGTCTAGAAGCTAATCCTGTAACTCCAATACCTACAGAGCGTCTGCGTAATAGATTATGCTTAACGGAGTCTGTAAGTGCACACTCAGAAGCTTTAACCATCATTGCCTCTACTGTACGTAGTGCAATGTCAGCCATTTCAAAATACTCTTCATTAGAGATTTTTGCTACGTTTAGAGCTGCTAGTGAGCAGTATGCGATTTCGCCTTCTGATATATAATTTCTGTAGATGTCGTGCATGTCTACAAAGCCTTTAGTAGGCAATGCGATTTCAAGGCACTGCCCCGTTAGGATGCCGTTAAATACGCCTAGGTGCTTTTTAGGCTCATTGAAACAAAAAGTATCATCTACTCTTCCGGTATCTTTTACTGCGGTTACTTTTATAAAACGACTAGCCTCTCTCTGAGGTTTTTTACCTTCCCAAACTATTCTATTAGTCTTAAAACCTAACTGTTTCAGCTTAAATAGTCCGGTAGACGTAATGATTATTCTATAAAGCTGTTTACAATTATACTCTCCATGCTCACCGGTGCCATCATTTTTTGGAAGTTTTTTAACTCCCTTACTACCTTTAACCTCGGTAACTTTAGCTTGAATACCTAAAGTTTGCAGCATTCTTTGTACGTCCAGTAAAAATTCTTTTTCTACAGAGGATCCTACTAACTGCTCATTCTCCCCATTTCTATAAATGCAACCATCTCCGTCCATGTAGCCGGCTAGCCACTGAAGTCTAGAAGTTACACTATAGTTATTCGATGGAACAAAAAATTTATCCTGTAAATTTTTTAAATATAGCTGTATCCTGTCACAAGATTCGTTTTCAGACTCTCCGTAAGCAAACTCTTTATTTATAAAAGGATATACTGTATACTTCTTTTTTCCATAGAAGTATAGCCTATCCCCATTTTTTGTTACACACCCGTCAGCAGAAAAATACCCGTTTTCGTATGCTAGGTCTAATTCCACTCCTCCTGTTATTAAAGGGGTATCTAGTTTTATTAACTTGTCCCCTGGAACTAAGTCTTTAGCCCTAACTTCTTCTACTTTCCCTGAATACCCTACAGGCTTATAAAACTTGTGGTATTCAGTGCAGTCAAGACTAAATCCCGAATCCGTATCTACAGTTATTAGCTTCTGGTTAGAGCCTGTTTTCCTAACTGTAACTTCACTGTATTCAGAACCATTCCATACATTAACCTTTTGGTTTTCTAGTTCTGCAATAGGTATGTGACCAACATCTGTTAATACTGTGGTTTCCGGGGCTACACAAAGATTGGATTGAGTAATCGTATCCATAAACGGTGTATGTTCATTAGCACGGCTCAGGTTTATGCAGTATACTCTACCAGTCTCCCAACGTGCCTGTATAAAAGCAATAAGAACTTTTAAAGCTTTTACTTTAATATGCTTCTTACCGTCTAGTAATGCGTCTTGTACGAAGTCCATGTAATCTTCCCTATGGAAGGCTTCATGGACTTCAGGGGCTTCCTCTATCGAGAATAAATACCAGTCGTCGTTGTTTATAACTGCTCTAACAAAATTGTCGTTGTAAGCAAAGCTATAATCTATTTTATCAATACGTTGTGATAAGTCTATACGCTGGGTTTTCCAAAGTAACATTGACTCAATATCTGGGTCAATACACTTCAAAGTCATTGTAGCTGAACCACCACGGGCTAGCTGAGTGAACTTTTTAACAGAAGCTTCAATTGATTTGTAAAGAGGTGCTTTACCTAAATGAGCTATGCGGCCTTCTTTAACGGGGTCTCCCTTGGAGCGAGTATTAAGTGTAATACCAATTCCAGCTTTCTTAGAAGTCATTTTAGAAGCTAAGTGTTCTGCTACTTCTAATGAGTCTACAGTATCATTTGCTTCAATTACTGAGCATGAAATAGTATCAAAGTTACCATCCCTACAACCAGTGTTAACTGGCGTTGGAAGATTTAGCTTAGATAACATTACAGCCTTAGCGGTTCTATAGGCTAAGTCAGTTACTCCGTGCAAGGATATTGCAATACCTAGTACTGCTTGAGCAGGAGTCTCTATAGCTTCTTCGTTTTCTTTAATAGCGTATTTATCAATGAACTGTTTTACAGTTGGGAACTCTAAGTCCAGAGCTTCAAGCTCCGCGTACCACTCATTTATAAGTTCTCTTTTCTCGAATAGAGCTACATCATCCACCCAATGTTTCCAATAACCTAAGTCCGACATTATTTCCATAAAATCATAGAAATCTATAGCTTCAGGGTGCATAATGCCTAGAGTATTGGACTGCGTTTTGTAGATATTGGCTCTTTCCACCTCAGCCGCAATTCTACTCCACTCTACTTGCTCTTTGTCTAGACATACTTGAATTATTGTATCGTTTATGTCTGTGGTAGATACTCCGTCTATTAGACGAGGTATTACTTTACTAAGTAACTCGTACTCTTTTTCTACTTGGTCTTCAGAGTTACGAATAACATAAGTAACCCATTTTCTTAATTTAGCGTGATTAAAAGGCTCTTTAGAACCATTTCGTTTTGTAACTAACAATAGTTTTTTCTCCTCTTATTATTTATGAAAATTCTATACAAATTTATGTGTTTATGCAAGAGATTTTTAGCCTAAAAAACCCTCCGAAGAGGGCTTAATATTATAGATTTTCTTGTTCGTATAGTTCGCCTAGCTGAGAGGCTTCTTGAGAACGTACACAGTAATCCCAAGTAGGGAAATCAATATGTACTATAGTACATATTGATT
>Ga0070754_10002486_pt1 | contig 13572 bp, 11 predicted proteins | sample VirMetDEL_Sep_01_FD_75181 | JGI IMG/M metagenome (GOLD analysis project Ga0070754, IMG submission 75181) | Aqueous microbial communities from the Delaware River and Bay under freshwater to marine salinity gradient to study organic matter... | ecosystem: Environmental > Aquatic > Marine >... | reverse complement strand
ACCGAGACGTTGACCACACCCTGGGTCTTGCTGCGTACCAGCCCGGCTGCAGCGGCGATGTCGGGCTGTAAGAAGCCGGAATTGAAGGCGATGTAATGCACCTCGTATTCACCGACGCTGTGTTTGCGCTCGGCCAGTGCGGGCAGGGCGAACAGCAGGGCGAGCAGGCATATCAGGCTAGGTTTCATCATGATTTCTCCAGCGGTGAAGCGGATCAGCGGGCAGGGCCGGTGACGCGGTAGATGCCAATTTCCCCAATCAGGTTGGGCCAGATGCGGCTTGCCAGACCATGCTTGTGATGCCGGTCGACGGCGAGGCGCTCGAGCACCCGGGCGCCGCGCTCCCGGCACAGCCGTTCGAAATCTTCGAAGGTGCAAAAGTGGATGTTCGGCGTGTTGTACCACGTGTAGGGGAGAAACTCCGACACCGGCATGCGGCCTTTGCTGGCCAGGTACCAGCGGCAACGCCAGTGACCGAAGTTAGGGAAGGTAATGATGCACTCACGACCGACTCGGAGCATTTCCTTGAGCAGTTCATCCGGGTAGTGAACGGCCTGCAGGGCCTGGGTCATGACCACCATGTCGAAGCTGTCGCTGGCGAAGTTGCCCAGGCCCTTGTCGAGGTCCTGTTCGATGACATTGACGCCTTTGTCGATACAGGCGGCAATGTTGTCAGGATCGATCTCCAAGCCATAGCCGCTGACCTGCTTGTTGTCCCGCAGCCAGGCGAGCAGGTCGCCGTTGCCGCAGCCAAGGTCGAGCACACGGCTACCTGCCGGTATCCAGTCTTGGATGATTTCCAGATCGGCGCGCATGGGGTTCCTTATATGACGATACGGTTCATGTAACCGCGAAAGGCCTGTAGATAGCGAGGGATAGGAATCAGGAACGCATCGTGGCCCTGGGGCGCATCGACTTCCAGGTAGCAGACGTTCTTGCGTGCCGCCATCAGCGCGTCGACGATCTCGTGCGAGCGCTCCGGCGAGAATCGCCAGTCGGTCGTGAAGGAAATCACGCAAAAATCTGCTTTGGCGGTCGACAGGGCGCGGGCCAGATCGTCGTCATGGGCCGCGGCCGGGTCGAAATAATCCAGAGCCTTGGTCATCAGCAGATAAGTGTTGGCATCGAAGCGACTTGAAAACTCCTCGCCCTGGTAGCGTAGATAGCTCTCAACCTGAAACTCAACACTATTGAAGTCGTAGTTGAGCTTCTCGCTTTTCAGGCCGCGGCCGAACTTGGTGCCCATGGCATCATCGGAAAGATACGTGATGTGCCCGACCATCCGCGCCAGCATCAGCCCGCGCTTGGGGATCACGTTCTGCTCCTGGAAATGACCGCCATGAAACTCCGGGTCGGACAGAATTGCCTGGCGCGCCACTTCGTTGAAGGCGATGTTCTGCGCGGACAGTTTGGGTGCTGAGGCAATGGCGACGCAGTGGCGGATCCGCTCCGGGTAGCTCATGGTCCACTGCATCGCCTGCATGCCGCCCAGGCTACCGCCGACGACAGCCGCCCATTGTTCGATGCCCAGCACATCGGCCAGTCTCGCCTGGCTGTTGACCCAGTCTTCCACCGTGACCACAGGGAAGTCCGCGCCGTAAGGCTTGCCTGTCAATGGATTGATACTGCTGGGACCTGTAGAGCCGTTGCAGCCGCCGAGGTTGTTCAGGCTAACCACGAAGAAGCGGTTGGTGTCGATCGCCTTGCCCGGCCCGATGCAACTGTCCCACCAGCCGGGTTTGCGCTCGTCCATGTCATGGAATCCAGCCGCATGATGGTGGCCGGACAGTGCATGGCAGACCAGCACGGCATTGCTGCGTGTGGCGTTCAGTTCACCGTAGGTTTCGTAGATCAACTGGTAGTCGTTGAGCGTGCGGCCGCAGGCGAGTGCCAGCGGCTCGGCGAAATGCGCGACCTTCGGACTCACCAGACCAACGGAATCGGCTGGAATAGCAGTGGGCATCGACCCTGGCTCGTACTGGAAGAAGGCGGCAAAGTCTAAAGGTTAGCGCGCGCCAATTCATCCTCAATCGCAACGTCAGTCAGCCCACGCTGGCACCGGTAAGGCTGACGACCTTGCCTTGGCGCCGGATCGGCGCCGGGCGACGCAGCAGACGCAGCATTTCAGCGGCTTGGGCCAGCTGCTCTTCCAGCTCGAGACTGTAGCGCGCCAGCAGGCGACCGCGCTGGCTGCTTTGCTGACTGTCCTGCGCCAGGCTCTTGAGGCGCAGCATGTGTGCTTCGAGCTGTTGCTTGTGCTCCAGCGAATGCTGCATCAGTGGCATCAGGGCTTCGCCGGCCCACTGTTCGGCTTCCTGGCGCAGACGCTGGTGCATTCCGATCACCTCTTGCACCAGGGTGGCGAAAAAGCGTCGGGTCAGGGTGCGCTGCTCGGTGAGCAAAGTCTTGAGCTGCAGGCGGAACTGATCAGCCTTGTTCTGCAGGCCCTTCAGCTCCTTCTGATAAGGCGTAAGCCGGAACAACGGCGCGTCGACGCCATGCAAGGGGTTCTCTTCGTTGTGGCGACGGTAAATCGCCGACACGATCTTGTTCGCCAGTGCCGCTTCATTCTCGAGCGCGCCCAGATCCTGCTCGACCGAGCGGAAGAAGTGCAGAATGCTGAGGTTGATACCCAGTGTCGTCAGGCTGCCAGTCAGGCTGCGGCGCAAGCGCGTCAGATGCTCTTCCAGGCGCTCGGCGCGCACCGTGCCACGTAATAGTTCACCCTGGCGCTGCAGCAGGCGTTGGTTGGTTTTCAGCTGCAGCAACCGCTTGTGGTGCTGATTGTGATCGTGCCGAGTGCGGGCGGTAAGTTCCACCAGCATCTGGCCGCTGTCCTGGCGATGGCTGTCGAGCAGCTCGCTTTGCTCGCGTACTTTGTGCAGGCGCTGGGTCAGGATGTGCTGGCTGTTTTGCAACAGCGCGAGGACTTGACGCACAACTTGCTGTTCTAGCAGGCGCTCTTTCTGCGCCAGGATGCGTTCGCAAAGTAGATGTTCCAGTGCCGCCAGTTGGCTGCGCTCCAGCAACGCTTGGTCGCCACGGATCTTGGCCAGCAGCGCCTGTTTGGCCGACAGGGGCAGCACGTCTCCGACGGGGATACCCAACTGCTGTGCGGTGCTGGCTCGCATCTGTTGAATCGCGGTCTGGACGAATGCATCGCCTGAGACATCGTCCCAGAGCACGTCGATCTTGTTCAGTACGGCGAACAGGCGGTTCCGGTTGCCATCGTCGAGCTGGCGGATGTGCTGTTGCCAGATATCCATGTCGCTGGCGCTAACGCCGGCATCGGCCGACAGCAGAAAAATCACCGCCTGGGCATTCGGCAGCATCGAAAGGGTGAGTTCCGGCTCGCTACCCAGCGCGTTGAGGCCGGGCGTATCCAGAATGCGCAGGCCCTGACGCAGCAGTGGATGATCGAAGTTGACCATGGCATGTCGCCAGGCCGGTACCAACACTTCGCCGACAATATCCGAGCTCTCCAGCGATGCGGGCTGAAAGCCGAGCTGAATGGCTTGCTCCGTCGGCATCGACTTGGTGGCGGCAACCTGCGTGAAGGCTTCGGCCATGTTGTCCGGATTCTTGGGGTCCAGCGGGATGCTCCGCCAGAAATGCGGGGTACGCTTGAGCTGAGCGATGCTGGCGTCTTCCAGGCGCGATTCGATCGGCAGCAGGCGAATGAAAGAACGTTCCGCACGAGGATCGAAGAACAGTTCGGTCGGGCACATGGTGGTGCGCCCGGCGCGCGAGGGCAGGATGCGCTGGCCGTATCCGGAGAAGAACAGGCTGTTGATCAGCTCCGTCTTGCCGCGCGAGAACTCGCCGACGAAGGCCAGGGTGATGTGATCGGTGCGCAGCAGTTTCAGCGCGCGTTCCAATCGCGCATGGACCGCATCCGAGTTGAGGCGGTTATGCGCGAGCCAGCTGCGGTAGCGGGTGATTTCGCGAATCAGGTCGCGCTTCCAGGCGACATAGGCATCCACCTGCCGGTCGAGTCGTTCCATGATCGTGAGGTTTCCTGAAGGCCTAATCGGGCGATTATCCCAGTCGCCCTGCGCGGGTCAATCAAGATGCTGTGAACTACCGCCCAAAGGCTGCATGAAGCGAATGGGCGGTCGCGGCTTTCAGATCAGCGAGCGCAGGATGTTGGGCATGTGGCTCATCATGGCCAAGTTGTTGATGACCAGCATATCCAACAGCTTTATCGCGAGGAACGCGAAGATCGGCGAAATATCCAGGCCGCCGAGATTCGGCAGCAGGCGGCGAAAGGGCGCGAGCGCCGGCTCACATATCTGGCTGACCAATTGGGCGCCAGGGTTGTGGCTGCCGGGCGCGACCCAGGACAGAATCACACTGATGATCAGCGCGTAGAAGAAGATGTTCAGGAACAGGCCGGTGATACCAATGATGGCCCAGACCAGCAGTTGCAGCGGATTGCCGATAGTGCCGTAAGCGATCATCAGGATCGCTGCCATCAGCAGTACCTGTACGATGATTGCCAGTACCAGCGACGACAGATCGAGACCGCCAATACTGGGAATCACCCGGCGCAACGGCCGCAGCAGAGGGTGTGTGGCACGAACGATGAACTGACTCAGCGGATTGTAGAAATCGGCCCGGACCAGTTGCAGAATGAAGCGCAGCAGCACGATCAGCAGGTAGAGGCTGCCGAGCGTCTGGATGATCAGGATCAGGGCTTGCGAGAGTTGCGACATGAAGGTTCCTTAGGGTCTGTTGATGTTTCGTCGCGAGCCGCGTTGCTGCGGCAAATGATGCTAGGCAAGGCGCGGGACGCAGGTAATGGTTGTTCCCTTGCCAAGTCCCGCAACGCCGCATGGCGTCATTTGCCGCGCAACCCGAAGGGCCAGGCCTGTTTTTGCGCGGTGCGGCGTTATTCGTCGTTCATTTGGAATGACCAAACTTCTCTCCTCATGCGTTGCTCCGCGCAAAAACAGGCTCCGGCGCGGCCGCGAACGAAATGTCAACAGACCCTAATTGCCCAATTGTTCGGCGAGTTCGGCCGAGCGTTGCGCGGCTGCGTTTATCGCCTGTTGTACCAAGGACTCGAAGCCGCCTGTTTGAAAGGCTTTGATCGCCGCTTCGGTGGTTCCGTTCGGTGAGGTGACCCGGCGCCGCAGTTCCGCTGCTTTCACATCATTCTCACAGGCCATCCGCGCTGCTCCCAATGCGGTCTGCAGCGTCAGCCGCTCAGCAGTGTCGCGCGGTAAACCGAGCTGCTCGCCAGCCGCCGTCATGGCTTCGATCATCAGGAAGAAATATGCCGGGCCACTGCCGGATACGGCGGTAACGGCGTCGATCAGGCTTTCCTCATCGAGCCACAGCGCCACGCCGACGGCCGACAATAGCTGCTCGGCTTGCTGCTTTTGTTCTTTACTAACCTGGGTGTTGGCGTAAAGCCCGCTTACCCCCTGGCGCAGCAATGAAGGTGTATTCGGCATGCAGCGCACGATTGCCCGTGGCGTTTGCTCGCCCAGCCAGTGCTGAAGACTTGCGCAATTGATGCCGGCAGCGATCGAAACGATCAGCTGATTTGATTGCAGATGACCGGCCAAATCCCGGCAGACGGTCTGCATCACCTGCGGTTTGACCGCCAGCACCACCACGTCGGCCTTGGTTACCGCCTGGCCATTGTCGCCAAAGGTCTCGATGCCATGGGCGGCTTCGAGTTCGGCGCGTTTGTCTGCGCCGGGATCGCTGGCGCAAATGGACGTGACTGGGACGCCCTGGGCACGCAGCCCTCCGATCAGGCTGGCAGCCATGTTGCCGCCACCAATGAAGGCGATACGGGGAGTGCTCATGTGTGAGTTCCTTTAATCATGCGGAGGAGCAACCGTAGCTGTCTGCGACGGATAAGCGCGGGCGCCAAACAGGGCGGTGCCGATACGAACCCAGTTGGCGCCTTCGGCGATGGCGGCTTCCAGGTCCTGACTCATGCCCATGGATAGCGTGTCGAGTTCGAGGTCGAGCTCGCTTTGCAGCTGATGCAGGCGGGCGAACGCGGCGCGTTGCTCGACGGGGTCTTCGGTCGGCTCGGGAATCGTCATCAACCCGCGCAGGTGCAGACGAGGCAGCATGGCAATCGCACGGGCTAACGCCGGCACGTCCCGCGGTTCGCAGCCCGATTTACTGGCCTCGCCACTGACGTTGACCTGTAGGCAGATGTTGAGCGCTGGCAACTCGGCGGGCCGCTGATCGGACAGGCGCTGGGCAATCTTCAGGCGATCGACCGAATGAACCCAGTCGAAGCGTTCGGCGATCGACTTGGTCTTGTTCGACTGAATAGGGCCAATGAAATGCCAGACGAGAGGGAGGTCGGAGAGATCGGCCTGTTTTTCCAGCGCTTCCTGCAGGTAGTTCTCGCCGAAATCGCGTACACCGGCGCCGTAGGCCTGGCGAATGGCGTCGGCCAATTGCGTCTTGCTCACCGCCAGCAGTCGCACCTCGTCGGGATCGCGTGCCACAGCTTGCGCCGCCTCACGGATGCGCGCTGCGACCTTTGCAATATTGTTCGCTATCGTGGACATTACTTGCGCCTGCCACCTTAGGGTCTGCGCGGCATTCTACCTGCTTGCTTGTAATTGGGGAGTCCCATGGATATCACAGAGCTGCTGGCCTTCAGTGCCAAGCAGGGTGCGTCTGACCTGCACCTTTCTTCCGGCTTGCCGCCGATGATCCGCGTCGACGGCGACGTCCGCAGGATCAACCTCCCGGCGATGGACCACAAGCAGGTGCATGCGCTGATCTACGACATCATGAACGACAAGCAGCGCAAGGATTTCGAGGAATTTCTCGAGACCGACTTTTCTTTTGAAGTGCCTGGCGTGGCGCGTTTCCGGGTCAACGCATTCAACCAGAACCGCGGTGCCGGTGCTGTGTTCCGGACCATTCCGTCCAAGGTGCTGACCATGGAAGACCTCGGGATGGGTGAGGTCTTCCGCAAGATCACCGATGTGCCGCGCGGCCTTGTGCTGGTGACCGGTCCCACCGGTTCGGGCAAATCCACCACCCTGGCGGCGATGCTCGATTACCTGAACAACACCAAATACCACCACATTCTCACCATCGAAGACCCGATCGAATTCGTTCATGAGTCGAAGAAGTGTCTGGTTAACCAGCGTGAGGTGCATCGCGACACCCTGGGCTTTTCCGAAGCGCTGCGCTCGGCGCTGCGTGAAGACCCGGATATCATTTTGGTGGGCGAGATGCGCGACCTGGAAACGATCCGCCTAGCGCTGACCGCCGCGGAAACCGGCCACCTGGTTTTCGGCACCTTGCACACCACCTCCGCTGCCAAGACCATCGACCGTGTGGTCGATGTGTTCCCAGCCGAAGAAAAATCCATGGTCCGCTCGATGCTTTCCGAATCGCTGCAGGCGGTGATTTCCCAAACCCTGCTGAAGAAGGTTGGCGGCGGGCGGGTTGCGGCGCACGAAATCATGGTTGGCACCCCGGCGATCCGTAACCTGATCCGCGAGGACAAGGTGGCGCAGATGTATTCGGCAATCCAGACCGGTGGTTCGCTGGGCATGCAGACGCTCGATTCGTGTCTCAAGGGTTTGCTCGCCAAAGGTCTTGTCTCCCGGGATAGTGCCAAGGAAAAAGCCAAGCAGCCGGAAAACTTCTAACTTCACCAGGAGGCCTGGCTGCATGATCGCCAAGCCCTCCGTTTCGCTTCAATGCGGCTTCGCCAGACTACGAGAACGACGATGGAATTCGAGAAACTGTTGCGCCTGATGGTGGAAAAGGGCGGCTCCGATCTGTTTATTACCGCTGGTGTACCGCCTTCGATGAAGGTCAACGGCAAGATCATGCCGGTGAACAAGACGCCGATGTCACCAGAGATGACTCGCGAAACCGTGCATGCGGTAATGAACGAGCAACAGCGCCGTGAGTTCGCCGAAAACCATGAATGCAACTTCGCCATCAGCGCGCGAGGCATTGGCCGTTTTCGTGTCAGCGCCTTCTATCAGCGCAACCTTGCCGGCATGGTGTTGCGCCGTATCGAGACCAATATTCCAACGCTTGAAGACCTCAAGCTGCCAGATGTTTTGAAAAAGCTGGCGATGACCAAGCGTGGCTTGGTGCTGTTCGTCGGCGCCACCGGCACAGGCAAGTCCACCTCGCTCGCGGCGATGATCGGTTATCGCAACAAGAACTCCAGCGGCCACATTATTTCGATCGAAGACCCCATCGAGTTCATCCACCAACACCAGAGCTGCATCGTCACCCAGCGTGAAGTTGGCATCGACACCGATTCTTTCGACGTGGCGCTGAAAAACACCCTGCGGCAGGCGCCGGACGTGATTCTCATTGGCGAGGTGCGGACCCGCGAAACCATGGATTACGCGGTCGCGTTCGCTGAAACCGGCCACCTGTGCCTGGCCACGCTGCACGCTAACAACGCCAACCAGGCCCTGGATCGGATCATCAACTTCTTCCCCGCCGATCGTCACCAGCAGGTCTGGATGGACCTGTCGTTGAACCTCAAGGCCATCGTTGCCCAGCAGCTGATACCGACGCCGGATGGCAAGGGTCGTCGTGCGGTGATCGAAGTACTGATCAATACGCCGCTGGCGGCCGATCTGATTCGCAAGGGCGAGGTGCACGAGCTCAAATCGCTGATGAAGCGCTCGACCGATCTCGGTATGCAGACCTTCGATCAGGCGCTGTACAACCTTTATGTGCAGGGCGAAATCACCTACGAAGACGCCTTGCTCCACGCCGACTCGTCCAACGACCTGCGCCTGATGATCAAGCTGGGCTCGGAAACTGACGGTGAGCACCTGAGCAGCGTCTCTCAAGGGCTGACTCTGGAAGTCAGCAACGACGATCCGGGACGCAGCTTCCGCTAGTCGTTGTGCCAGGGGCTGTTGATGTTTCGTCGCGAGCCGCGTTGCTGCGTCAAATATCACCAGGCCGGGCGGCGCTCCGCAAGGCTCAGGCGCGGTCGCGGACGAAACATCAACAGGCCCTAGCGAGGCCGGCCGATGCGCTTGCCGGTCCTGATGGCCACGCTTTCGGCCTGGCCGTCACGTTGCGCGCCGGCCCGTGCGCGGCTCATCAGTTGAGGAATCAACGGCCCTTCCGGCATGTTTTTCCAGAACCGCACCGGCAGATTGCTCCGCATTACGTCGCGATTGAGTCGAGCCGGATTGAAGGTGCTCTCGTAATAAGCCTTCCACAGTTCGACCCCGGGGTCTTGCGCGCCTTGCGCCAGTTGCCGCCAGTGGGCCGGACAAGCGTTGGTGTAGTGCATGACCTGACCATCCCACAAGACCGCATCATTCGGCGTCGCGATCAGCCACGAGTGCATGCCCATGCGCTCGGCGAAGTGCATCGACGTCGAGAGCAGAATGTCGTGGGCGGGCTCGAACCAGGCGATATAGTCCGGAGCATTCTTTGTATTCAGTGGGCTGAAGCGCAGAAAGGCATGTAGGTGATGGGCTTCACGGCGTACCGCCTTTATTCGTGCGTGCAGTTCGCTGCCGTCGATGTCGCCCACTAACCTTGCCGCCTGGTCGCCTTTAGCCACCCGCCAAAGAATGCGATATAGCAGGCTCCAGCGATCCACAGTGCGGAATTTCGCTGCCGTTTCAAGCTCGGCTAGCAGTTGCCGGGGAATTAGCGCGGGACCAGCGGGCCCGGTTGGCGCTAAGGGTTCGAGTTCATCGAACAAGCTGCCTATGTCGTTGCCGCTTAGCCAGTTCGCTTCGTGAGGGGCAACACCGCAGCGGAGCAGGTCTCGCGCAACGTTGCGCCAGCCGTCGAAGCTGCCATCGAAGCGCACCTGTCGCATCACCAGAGCGCCATCTGTGCCGGGCCTTCGCGTAGTTGCTGACGCAAGGAAGTGGAGTCATGGTTGGCCAAGCTCGGTCGGTAATCCTGAGTGATGACGAAGGGTTTGGCTTTTTCCAGGGAGCATCGCAAGCGCGTCAAATCTTCGAAGCGGATGCGCTTCTGCCTACGTAGAGCGACCAGGCGTTTAGCGCTGAGCACTCCGATGCCTGGAATACGGGCGATCATCGCTGGCTCGGCGCGGTTCAGGTCGACCGGAAAATGCTCGCGGTTGGACAGTGCCCAGGCGAGTTTCGGGTCTATATCGAGCGCCAGATTCCCCGGTCCTGTAAGCAGTTCGCCGGCCTTGAAGCCGTAGCCACGCATAAGAAAGTCGGCCTGGTAGAGGCGGTGCTCACGTAGCAATGGCGGCGCCTCGAAGGGCACGGTCTTGGGGCTGTGTGGTATGGGGCTGAATGCCGAGTAATAGACGCGGCGCAGACGGTAGTCGCCGTACAGCGACTGAGCGGTGTGGAGAATGGTGCTGTCGTCCGTAGCATCGGCCCCGACGATCATCTGAGTACTTTGGCCAGCCGGCGCGAAGCGTGGCGCGTTTTTGCTCTTTTCCGCTTGCGCCTCTGTCTCCCCTTCGTGAATGGTGTGCATGGCCTCCTTGATGGAGATAACCTGCTTTTCCGGCGCCAGGCGGATCAGACTGCTTTCGGTAGGCAGTTCGATATTGACGCTGAGACGATCAGCGTAGCGGCCAGCTTCGGCGATCAGAAGCGGGTCGGCATCCGGAATGGTTTTCAGGTGAATGTAGCCGCGAAATTCATGCTCCTCGCGTAGCAGCTTGGCCACGCGGATCAGTTGCTCCATGGTGTAATCAGCCGAGCGAATGATGCCGGAGCTGAGAAACAGGCCGCTGATGCAGTTACGTCGATAGAAGTCCAGCGTCAGCGTGACCACCTCTTCGGGTGTGAAGCGGGCACGAGGCACGTCGCTGGAGCGTCGATTCACGCAATACTGGCAGTCGTACAGGCAGAAATTTGTCAGCAAAATCTTCAGCAGCGCCACGCAGCGACCATCGGGCGTAAAGCTGTGGCAGATGCCCATGCCATCCGTTGCGCCAAGCCCGCTTCGGCCTTTCGAGCTGCGCTTCGGCGCGCCGCTGCTGGCGCAGGACACGTCGTACTTGGCGGCATCGGCGAGTACGCTAAGTTTATCGATTAGTTGCATGACGGTTGCCATAGATACTGTTCATACATACAGTATCACTATTGTCTCATTGAGCAACGCCCGCTCGGCAGAAGGTCTGAGCTGCAGGATTCAGATAAGCTGAGAGACGCAACGCCAAAACAGACAGAGAGGCTCAGATGCGGCAGAACACCCATAGCAAGTTGATCGGATATCTCCTGTGGATTTTCGGGTTCCTCGGTTCGCACCGCTTCTATTACGGCAAGCCGATCACTGGCACCATTTGGTTCTTCACGCTCGGCTTGTTCTTTATCGGCTGGATCATCGACCTGTTTCTGATCCCGTCCATGGATCGGGAGGCCGACCTGCGCTTCCAGCCGGGACCGGTCGACTACACCGTTGCCTGGATCCTGCTGACCTTTCTCGGCATTTTCGGCGTACACCGGATGTATCAGGGGAAATGGATCACGGGCTTGATTTACCTGTGCACTGGCGGGTTGTTTTTTGTCGGTGTGCTCTATGACTTCTGGACGTTGAACAGTCAGGTTTCGATGCGCAATATGGAAAAACGCTGATATCGGAGCAAGTCAGACGGCGGTCCAGGCGCTTGCCTGGCCTGGACCGCCTGCTCATCGATGCTCAGCTCTGGAAAGCGACTCTGCCGTCGACAAGGGTGTAGCGCACCGCGCCCGGCAGGCAATGGCCGATGAAGGGGCAATTGCGGCCTTTCGAATGCCAGACTTCGCCAGCCAGAGTCGAGCTGCGTGGGTCGAACAGGACCAGATCTGCGGCTTCGCCGACCGCAAGGCGCCCAACCGGTAACTGCAGCGCAGCAGCCGGTCCACTGCTCAGACGGGCAAGCAGGGTTGGTAAATCCAGAAGACCATCCTCCACTAGCGTCAGAGCCAGCGGCAGCAAGATTTCCGCACTACTGATGCCAGGCTCGGTTTCGCCGAACGGCGCCAACTTGGCATCCGCCTCGTGAGGTTGATGGTGGCTGGAAATCGCCGAAATGACGCCGGTCCTGACCGCTTCGCGTAGGCCGTCACGGTCCGCGGCGCTGCGCAACGGAGGCTGTACGTGGTAGAGGCTGGAAAATCCGTGCAGCGCTTCGTCGGTAAGAATGAGTTGATACATCGCGACATCAGCCGTGACCGGCAGGCCGCGTGCCTGGGCATCGGCGATCATCTGTGCGCCGCGGGCCGTGGTGAGCTGGCTGAAATGCGCACGCACGCCGGCTTGCTCCACCAGCAACAGATTGCGTGCGAGGGCAACGGTTTCGGCCGTTTCGGGAATGCCGGCGAGGCCGAGAAACGCTGCCGAGGGGCCTTCATGAGCGAGGCCACCTTCGGCCAGATCGCGGTCCTGGGAATGAATCACGACCGTGAGGTTGAAAGTCGCTGCGTATTCCAACGCGCGGCCCAGGTTGCGATTGCTGGTGAAATTGGCCAGGCCATTGCCGAAGGCTACGCAACCCGCGTCGCGTAGCGCGACCAGTTCCGACAGTTGTTCGCCGGCCAGATTGCGCGTCAGCGCGCCGACCGGGAAGACCTTGGCGTGGCCGGATTCGCGTGCTCGGTCGAGAATCAGCTCGGCGACCGCGGCGGTATCCAGCACCGGTTTGGTTTGCGGTGGGCAGCACAGGCTGGTAATGCCGCCAGCGGTAGCAGCCAATGTCTCGCTGGCAATACTGCCTTTGCGACTGTAGCCCGGCTCGCGCAGCGCGACCGAAAGGTCGACCAGGCCCGGAGCGACTACCAAACCTTGCGCATCTATGGTCTGCGCCGCGCTGAAGCCGGCCGGCGCCTGGCCAATGGCGGATATTTTTCCGTCCTGACAATAGATATCGGTGATTTCATCGCGGCCGCTGGAAGGATCGATCAGGCGAGCACCGAGGATTTGGGTTGGCATCAGTTCTGCTCCTCGGCAGCGTTTTCGTGTTCTATTTGTCGTTGCGCGGTTTGGCCACTCATGGCCATGGAGAGCACTGCCATGCGAACCGCGATACCGTAAGTCACCTGATTGAGAATGACTGACTGGGTACCGTCCGCCACGGCAGATTCAATTTCGACGCCGCGGTTGATTGGGCCTGGATGCATGACGATGGCGTCCGGCTTGGCCAGCGCCATGCGCTGAGTGGTCAATCCATAGAGACGGTAGAACTCGCCCTCGCTGGGCAGCAATCCGCCCTGCATGCGTTCACGTTGCAGGCGCAGCATAATCACCACGTCAACACCGCGCAGGCCTTCGTTCATGTCGTTGTAGACGCTGACACCGTACTGCTCCAGGCCGATCGGTAGCAGGGTCTTGGGGCCTATCACGCGAATATCCGGGCAGCCCAACGTCTTCAGGGCGAGCATGTGGGAACGGGCGACGCGCGAATGCAGGATGTCGCCGACGATGACCACCGACAGCTTGTCGAAGTCGCCTTTATGACGGTGGATGGTGAGCATGTCGAGCATGCCCTGGGTCGGGTGCGCATGGCGTCCGTCTCCGCCGTTGATCACCGCGACATCGGGGCAGACGTGTTCGGCGATGAAATGCGCCGCGCCCGAATCGCCGTGACGCACGACGAACATGT
>Ga0070754_10002483_pt1 | contig 13576 bp, 19 predicted proteins | sample VirMetDEL_Sep_01_FD_75181 | JGI IMG/M metagenome (GOLD analysis project Ga0070754, IMG submission 75181) | Aqueous microbial communities from the Delaware River and Bay under freshwater to marine salinity gradient to study organic matter... | ecosystem: Environmental > Aquatic > Marine >... | reverse complement strand
GTCAGAGAGAGATAAACACGCCTATTACCAGTAGATATAATATGGCTACTGCTGGTAATTATTATCCTGTTGTATCGATAAGATTGAAATCCGATAAATTGGATGCAATAGTTGTTCCAACCGCCTCCAGTATTTTAGGTGATGGTAATGGTATCAATTACCATTTTAAAATGGTTGCTGGTGGTAGAGTAGAAGCCGGTACTTGGCTTACCGAGGATAGTAATTCTGCGGTAGAATATAATTTAACTGGAGTAAACTTCCATGAATCTGACGGATCGGGAAATCCAATCGGAAGAGTATTAGCTGGTGGATTTCTCAATAGTTCAAATCAAGGATCTCCTACCATTGATGTTTTAAGAAATGCTTTATTTAAATTTCAGCTTGAAAGAAATACTTTTACAGATTCAGCTGAAACTTTCACTCTTGCAGTTGCTAGTGATACTAACGGATATGGTGTCTGGGGTGCTCTAGATTGGGACGAGATAACTCGCTAATAGGGGTTTACATTTGATTCGAAATAGGATAGTATGCTAATATGGAAAATTTTAGCACATATATAACCGAACAGAAGAACACACACATGACACACATTGAAGATGCTGTGATCTATGGTGGTGTGTCTGGAGCACGCCAGGCAATTATGGGTCTGAGAAGTCTGAGAGATATGCTGAAAGGAACACATAGTAGTTCTATATCTGTCAAATGGGATGGCGCTCCTGCAATATTTGCTGGCATCGATCCTCGTGATGGTGCCTTTTTTGTCGCTAAAAAAGGAATATTCAATAAAAATCCAAAAGTGTATAAAACTGATGCCGACGTGGATGCTGATACATCTGGTGATCTTGCTGACAAATTAAAAGCAGCTCTGCGACATCTTCCTTCATTAGGAATCAAAGGAGTGGTGCAAGGCGACTTTCTTTTTGGTCCAGGAGATATAAAGACTGAAAAAATCGATGGAGAAAGCTTTGTAACTTTTCATCCAAACACGATTGTATATGCTCTTCCTTCGAATAGTCAAGCAGCCAAGGAAGCAAAGGCAGCTACGATTGGTATCGTTTGGCACACCACATATACTGGTAATTCATTTGAAACAATGAAAGCGTCTTATGGTGTAAACGTAAGTGCATTTAAAAAGTCTAGACAAGTCTGGTCACAAGATGCAATTCTTCGTGATATGACAAAAGCAACAATGACAAAGAAAGAAACTAATGAAGTGACATCAATGCTATCGCAAGCAGGTACATTGTTTAATCAGATTTCAGGTAATACGTTGCGTGAACTTGAAGCGAATAAGACATTATCTCAGCATATTGAAACATTTAATAATTCATATGTTCGTAAAGGTCAAATCATTTCAAATACAGAAGCACATGTCAATAATCTGATTCGTTGGATTCGTCAGAAATACGCAGCTGAATCGGCAAAGCGAACAACGAGTAGAGGTAGATCTACTCAACTCAAGAAAAGAAATGAGATACTTTCATTCTTTTCAGTTTCAAATAAAGCAAACTTAAAGAAAATTTTTGATTTACAGCATCTCATCGTTTTAATAAAATTAAAACTTATAAATAAACTAAATATGCTTGGTAATGAAAAGACTTTTGTTAAAACAACAAATGGTTTTAAAGTTGTTGGTAAAGAAGGCTTTGTTGCGATAGATACACTTGGTGGTGGTGCGTTAAAGATTGTTGATAGAATGGAATTTTCATACAACAACTTTTCGCCTGATGTGTTAAAAGGATGGGATAAACCGGGGAGAAAATAATGCCGTTAGGCTTTAAAGATTTTATGGTCGCATATGACCCAAAAAGAGATGAATATTTACAATATAGAGCACAGAAGAGACGTCGTAATTTAACCGATGGTACAATCGGCGGCCCTGTTGGTGAACAGGTAGAACTCGAAGAAGCATTAAATATGGCACAGCGTCGTAAAGCTTCTCTTCGTATGCGTAAGTTTAAATCCCGTTTAAAAGTTGGTAGAGAACGTGCTGCAAGACGCACAGCAAATATGAGTGTATTAAAAAGAAGAGCTCGTAAGCACGCTCGTAATATGTTAGTGCGTCGATTCACACAAAACGTTCCAAAGGGTGATCTTGATTTTGCGCGTCGTCAAAGCATCGAAAAGCGTGTTGATAAGATGAAAGGTGCCATTGATCGCATTGCAAAGAAAATGATTCCACAGATGCGTAAAGCTGAAATGGCTAGGAAAAGCAAAAGAAAATGATTTCCTCATTTAAGAATTATTTGATTGAAGAAAATAAATCAGTTTATTTTACCTTTGGTAGAATGAATCCTGGTACTATTGGTCATGGCAAACTTATGGATGTTCTTGCAAAGAAATCAAGTGGTAATTCATATCGCATTTATCTTTCACATTCTCAAGATGGAAATAAGAATCCTCTTGATTATAGAACAAAAATTAAATTTATTCGTAAGATGTTTCCCCGACATGCTCGGTCAATTATTTTTGATAAAAATCTAAAGAACGTATTTGACATTATGTCAAAGCTTTACGATGAAGGCTTTCGTAATGTGACTATGGTTGTTGGATCTGATCGAGTAGCCGAGTTTAATGCTCTTTTTAAGAAGTATGATGGTGTCAAAGGTCGGCATGGATTCTATAAATTCAATACCATTAATGTAGTATCAGCTGGTGAAAGAGATCCAGATGCAGAAGGCGTATCTGGAATGTCTGCATCAAAAATGAGAGAATTTGCAAAAAATAATGACTTTGCATCTTTCTCTCAAGGGCTACCAAGAAAAACATCTAATGCCGATGCAAAAGCATTATTTAATGCTGTTCGGACTGGTATGGGTCTGAAAGAAGAAAAATCATTTAAGCGCCACATTGAAATGATGCCTGTCTCAAGCGAAAGAGAAGCATATGTTCGTGGTGAACTATTCAATGAAGGTGATCAAGTAGTAATAAGAGACACTGATGAATTAGCTAAAATTGTAATGCTTGGTTCGAACTATGTCATTATTGAATCACATGGTCGTAAAATGCGGAAATGGCTTAATGATATAGAAAAGATAGAGGGTTAATCATGGCAAAAAGGACATATAAGCGTAGAACAACTAAACCAAAAGAAGAAGTGGTTTCAATTGAAGATGCAGTCACGGTTATTGAAACTGTTGAACAAGAGAATGAACCAGTTTTGGTTGAGCTTGAAGATACTCCAATCATTGAAAAGAAAGAACTCGTAGTAAAAGGTCTTTCGGTTGGTACTTCTGGTGGAGTTATACGACATATGCAGCAAATCATTGGTCATGAATCTCATGGTAAGTTTGATGAAAGCACAAGAGCCAGATTACAAGATTGGCAAAAGAAAAAAGGTTTAACAGTCACTGGCGTTTTAGATGACGCTACAAAAGGAAAGATGGGAATCTAAAATGATCAAGTTTACTCAATATACAAAACTTCACGAAGAAGCAAGTATGAGACTCAAGCAACTCGCTCGTATGGGTCTTGTTGATAAAAAAGAATATAGTAGAATGATATCTGCTATGAAAAAAATTAATCAGGACAAACAACTGAGTGTTCAAGAACGTGGAGTTGTTGTTGGAATGGTAAACAAACTCGTGGATATTATTACTGGTGATACTGCAGTGTTTCAGAAAGCCAAAAAGGCGGTATCTGAAAATCTTGAACTTTTTGAAAGAGCTATGTCTGATTCTGAAAAGAAGAAAAAAGAAGACATCGTCATGGCCATGAAAAAAGATACGGCCGGTATGAAAGATCGTTATGGTGATCGTTGGAAAGATGTAATGTATGCCACTGCTACAAAGAAAGCGATGGGTGAAGAAGTTGAACAGATCGACGAAATTTCTCGTGACACTGCTCGTTCATACATTCGTAAAGCATCGGCAGATAATGCTGAGCGTAAGAAAGAAGTTATGAAGCCTTTCCCAATGAAACAAATGGGTAAGAATGTTGAGATGCACAAGAAGTTTAAGAAGCGCGAAGCTGGTATCGAAATGGCTGGTAAAAAAGCTTACGGAATCGGTGGTAAAGCAAAAGTAAATGCTACTGAGTCAGTTGAACTTGATGAAGACATTTCAAAGATGTCAGATAGCCGCCTTAAGTGGCATATGAATACTGGCGTTCCTCATGGTAGCTATACTAAAGACGAAATGAAAAAAGAGCGTGATCGCCGTCTTTCAAGAGTAGATACTCATGCTGCATATAAAAAAGCAAAGCCAATGCTAGAAGAAGTTGAGCTTGACGAGGCTGTAGAAGTTCGTCACGACCGTTATATGCGTTCACATGGTAAAAAGGCTAGAGATTCAGGTCATTCTTCAGGATGGTTCTTTACGCATAAAAATATGGGACATATTAACAATTATGATGACCCAAAAGAGGTCCATTTTCATCAAGGTAGATTCGCTGATGCTAAAAAGTCTGCTCAAAAGTGGGCAAAGAAGCACGGCCACTCAACCGTCTATGTGATGGAAGAAGTCGAACAACTCGATGAGCTTTCACCAAACAAGCTTCACGCTTATATCAAAGGCGCTTCAAAAGATCTAGCAAAAAGATCTAGAATGTCTGGATACGATGATAAGCGCGGCAACTATGCAGACGGTGATAAGAACCGCAAGCGGGCAAATAAGCGCATGGCAGGTATCACTAGCGCTTCTGGTCGTCTTGCTGATAAAGCAAATCAGAAGGAAGAAGTAGAGCTTGATGAAAAGGGTCTTTGGGATAATATCCATGCCAAGCGTAAACGCATTAAAGCTGGGTCTGGTGAAAGAATGCGTAAGCCCGGCAGCAAAGGCGCACCAACTGATGCAGATTTTAAGAGCGCACAGGAATCAGTTGAGGTTAATGAAATCTCAAAAGAGAAGGCATATAAGTATTGGCACAAATCATACGAAGACGAAACAGAACGTCGCGGTGATATCATTAATAGAAAATCCCCGCCCACTTCAGATGAAAAGCGTAAGATTGCCAATAGAGCTGCGGGAAGAAAACTTGCCACTGCTCGTGTTCTAGGTAAGGATGGAATGGAAAAAGCCAAAGCTGCAAGAGCAAGAGGTAAGGCTGGTAAAAAAGATAAGGCTGTAGGTAGTGCAGTATTTAAAGCTTTTAGACAAGATCGTAAAAAAGCGAAAGCTGAAGAGAAATGATTAGTTTTAAAGCATTCTTAAACGAAAGAGGTGAAGACAAAAAAGGTCATAAGCGTCCGACTGAAAAGGGTGCTGGATTAACACAAAAAGGTGTTGATGCATATAATCGTAAAACCGGTGGTAATCTACAGACTGCTGTCACCGGTAAAGTCAAACGTGGTAGTAAAGATGCCAAGAGAAGAAAATCATTTTGTGCGCGTATGAGTGGAATGCCGGGCCCCATGAAAGATGAAAAGGGTCGTCCAACTCGAAAAGCAATGTCATTAAGACGGTGGAAATGCTAAACAATAAATAATATCAATAATAAATCGGGGAAAGATAATAGACATGCCATCAGCAGACCAAAGACTCGATCGGATCGAGCAAAAGATAGACAAACTATCTGAAGCTATGATCTCATTGGCCCGTGCAGAAGAAAAACTTATGGCTATTGAATCAGATAGGCAAAATGTTGTGGAAAGACTAAATCGTCATTCCGAAAAAATTGATGAATTAAATGATCTTGTAAAAGAAAATACACGCACCATAAATAATATTAGTAAATTTTTCTGGCTGGTTTTAGCAGTTTTTGCCACCGCAGCAGCCGGTGCACTCTTTATGTAAAGGAAAGAACAATGGAAAGAAAAGATATTCAAAGCATCTGGGCTGCTTACCAGGAAGTCCAGGAAAAGAAATTAAAAGGCGATCAGCATAAGCTGGATATGGATAAAGACGGTGACATTGATGCCACTGACTTTAAACATATGCGTGACAAAAAGAAGGTGGCCAAGGAAGAAGTTGAAAATCTTGACGAACTTTCAAATAAAACTCTAGGTTCATATATTAAGAAAGCCAAGGATAGTTATGCCGGCGCTGCCACCGATCTTTCTCGCAATTCACCCGGTCATAAAGATCCGGAAAGAAAGAAAATAATCGGCAAATTTATTAAACGCAATCGAGGAATTGATAAAGCTGTTGACAAAATGGCTAAAGAATCAGTTGAGCTAGATGAAGCATTTGAGTTTTACGTTAGACTGGATCACCTTGACGGCGATAAGAGAATGAAAGGTGCTGTCGATTTGCTAAAGAAATACGAAAAGTCTAAGAAGATTGATTTCGAAAGCGAAACTGATAAGGGTGTTTACTTTTACGCCAAAAGCAAGTCTGATATATCTAAACTGGATAGGGAACTCAAAAAGTTTGCTACAGGTGCTCAGATGACTGAAGCAGTAGAAGAAGCTAAAGATCCTCGTCAATCAAACAGAGGTTATCAAGACTCTAACGATAAAGGACTTTCACCTGGTGGTAAGCAAATGAAAGCAGATATGCAAAAAGGTGCTAAATATGATGATACTGAAGAAAAGGGTCATCAGGATGCCGCTAAGTTTGGTAAGAAAATGAAAGCATCGCCAATGAGAAATAATGACAATTCTCAGGGCGATAAAAATATTATTCCTTCTGCTACAAAGGTGAAAGAAGCTAAGACAATTGATGCATTCTTTAGAGCATTGATTGATAAAGAAGGAAATGCATAATGCCTATTAAAGCTCCTTCATGGGCCAAAGGAGCTCACCCTACTCTTCGTGGATGGGTAAGAAACGGTGAGCTTTTAAAAGGTCAAAAAATTTCACAGGCGGATATTGATGCTTGGTATGGTAAAGAAGTTGCTGCGCCAGCACCTGCTCCTCAACCAGAACCCGTTGTTGAAGCTGTAGTGGAAGAAGTTCTAGAGCTTTGTCCTTGTGGTGATCCAGACTGTGAATGCAAACCAGGTGAGTGTGATTGTGGTTTAAAAGTTGAAATTACCGAAGAAGCTCTTGAAGAAATGACAAAGAAAGAGATTGACGACCTTGCTGCAGAGCAAGGAATCGAACTCGATCGTAGATATACTAAAAAGACAATGATTAGCAAACTTATGGATATTATATCAAAGTAATAAATTATGTATATTGATGATGGTAGTGAACTCGATGAAGAGACTTTTCTCTACTTTGCTGCGACTAATTATTATAATCCAAAGTGTAATACACTTGAAGATTTTTATGAGGACGTAGCTCGGTTTCGTTTCTTAAAGAAACAAGTGAAAAGATATCTTCAAACGAAAAAGATTAATATTAGATTGTTTGTGAATCATTTGATTCTATTATCAAATTGTTTTACAATACCATCAACTTTGAAAATGCTCGAATACAAATTAGATGAAACTGAATGGGCTGTTGTTCGTCCTGGACTTTTGAATCTAAATTATATTACAAGTAAAGACTATACACATATACAAAATGATAATTATATTGAAAAACTTTTGGAGAATATTTATGACAATTAAGTCAGTAGCTGATATTGTATATACGTTTCGTTTTCTCCGAATGCTTGTCATGAAGTGGGAAGAATTTGATGCATATAAGCTCGGTCTCATTGATAATAAAGGTAATCGCATCAAGTCTGAAAAATTGAATACTAATGAAAAAAGAGATGCTTGGACACCTTTTATTCGTTTGGTCGTGAATATTAAAAGACTCATGCAAAAGGTGCCGGGTGGTGGCTCAAGACTTGCATCGTTTGTTGCTGCTCTTTATTTGATTAGAGAAAATTTTGGAGTCAAAGAAAAACATCTTCATAAGATTTTAGAAAAGATTGGCGTTGATACGCTTGATCTTATGAATGAAGGAACAGAATGGTTTATCTTAAATGATGGTACACTAGCACCAGGAATTTATACACTAAAAGATGAAGCTATTTTAAATTCTACATTTGAATCACTGGCTCAAAGGAAAGACAAGATTCGAATCCTTGAGAATAGTTTTCCGGTTGGAAGTTTATTTGGTATAGATCTATATGAAGCAATTCATATGAAAACAAAACAAACAATATATGTTACAGCATCAGGAATAGTTAAATGACACAGATGTCAGCAGATAAAAAACCAGAAAAATATACAGATCCTAAGACCGGTAAAGTTAGAATTCGTATGGTACGATTTGATCAAAATATTCAAAAAGACAAAAAGAAAAATGCTGAAACAGAGGTTGAAGTTTCTGAAAAGAAAAAGACAGATCGTTGGTATAAGGACCAACCAGAATGGGGTACTCCAGAATCAGACAAGATGGCTCGTAAGAAAACGCCGGGTCAATCTGGTTGTAATGATGTAAAAGAAATGGATGCTTATACACACCGCGCTTCACGTTTAGATAAAATTTTTCCTAAAAAATCAGGAGAAAAGAAAAAACCATATGTAAGTCCATTAGACGTTTATTACCAAAAAATGAAAGATAAAGAAAAATCTAACGTTAAAGAAATGATGACTGCTGGTGATGCCGGTATACCTCAAGATACAAAAACAATGGGACCTAGATTTAAAACCACCACGGTTGTTGATAAAAGACGTAGGAAAGATAAACACCCTGTGCTCTTAAAGCGTTTTAGAAAATATGTAGAAGACAATGCTTAGTCTATTTTTAGGTGGAAAGATAAAAATTTTTATTATGCTAGCAGTTTTATCTGCAATCAGTGCCGTAGCATTTGCTGGATATAGATATGTTACAAATATGCAAGAAGCTTTGGCGCTGCAAGCTCGGACAATTGCTCAACAAGAAGTAGCTCTCGAAACAACTCGAGAAACTGTGAATCGTTTGAATAATGATATACAAAGAAATCAAAGACTCAGAGAAGATTTACAAGCAAGATTAGAAACTGCAACGGTAGATCTAGATGAACTACGAAATGTTCTTTCAGAGCATAATTTGACTCGACTAGCATCACAACGACCAGATTCAATTGAAAGGATTATCAATGATGGAACTCAAGAAGCCTTTGATTCTCTTGAGCAGCTTACTCGTCCTTAGTGCTTGCGCAAAATCAAATCCACCCGAAACAATTGTTCAAACAGAATATATTGAAAGAACAATAGAACAAGCTCAGAGACCATCTCCTATCAATCTCATGGATGTAAAATGGTATGTTGTAAATGAAGGCAACATAGACGAATTTTTATCTCGATTTGAGGGTGAAGAAGGTGAAATTGTTTTCATTGCTTTAAGTGTTAGAGACTATGAAAATCTATCTCTCAACCTTGCTGAACTGAGAAGATATATAGCTCAACAAAAGCAAATTATTGTATATTATGAAACCGCTATAAAATAAATTTTTTTTTATTAAGAAATACAATATATAGTGGTTTACTAGGAATCACAAAGTATATATAATACTAATGTGACTATATCATAACAACCTATAAAGTAGCCCGGTCTTTTTTTGACTGTTCTATTTTTGTATTCAGAAAGGATCGGTATATGCTATTTCAAGAACAGATTTCTAGGAAACCAGATCTTTATCCATGGACAAAAGATTTTATCGATGCGATTTGGAAAGGATTCTGGACTCCAGATGAGTTCAACTTTACTTCAGACTATTCGCAGTTTAAAACGGAAATGAACCAACAAGAGAAAGACGTTCTCGTAAAAGCATTATCGGCTATCGGCCAGATTGAAGTGGCTGTTAAAACATTCTGGGCAAACCTTGGCGATAATTTGCCGCATCCAACAATTCGTGACCTCGGATATGCCATGGGTAACTCCGAAGTTATTCATAACATGGCATATGAAAAACTTCTTGATGTTCTCGGTATTACTGATGTTTTTGAAAAGAATTTACAAAATCCAATTATTAAAGGTCGAGTCGAGTATCTTCGTAAGTATCTAAAAAAAGTTTATGCAGATGATCGTAAACAATACATCTATGCAATTACTCTCTTCACTTTGTTCGTTGAGAATGTATCTTTGTTTTCGCAGTTCTATATTATCCTTCACATGAATAAGAACAAAGCAATTCTAAAAGACACCGCGCAGCAGGTTAAATATACTCGGAATGAAGAAATGCTACATGCTCAATGTGGTATTAAAATTATTCAGACATTAAGACAAGAATATCCTGAAATGTTTGATGCTGAACTCGAAGCTCGTATTGCAGAAGAATGCATTGAATCAATTAAAGCTGAATCAGCGGTGATTGATTGGATTATGGGTGATTATAAAGAAGATGGTTTGTCGACAGAAATTCTTGTCGAATTTATTAAGAAAAGAATGGTGGAATCTCTTGATGCTATTGACTTCAATCATAACATTACATATGATGAAGATCTAGTTCGTGAAACAACTTGGTTTGACGAAGGACTTTATGGATCCAACATGGTAGATTTCTTTCAGGGACGTCCTGTTGATTATGCACGTGGCACTGGCATTACTGCCGACGATTTATTTTAATGGAGAACTAAATGAATTTTGAATGGTTGAATCAAGACTCTCGTACATTCTTGTCAAGAGGAAATGGTTATTTAGAAGAAGGTGTATCAGCTGAAGAACGTGTTCGTGTTATTTCAAATGCTGCTGAAAAGATTTTAAATATTCCTGGATTTAGTGATAAATTTTATGACTATATGTCTCGAGGATTTTATAGTTTGTCATCTCCAGTTTGGTCTAACTTTGGCGTGAATCGTGGACTTCCTATTTCTTGTAATGGTGTCTATGTAAATGACTCAATTGAAAAGATTCTAGAAAAGACTTCAGAAGTTGGTATGCAAACCAAACTTGGAGCCGGTACTTCTGGTTATTTTGGATCCATCCGCCCGCGGGGAAGTGATATTCGTACTGGAGGTAGAGCAGATGGACCCGTTCATTATCTCCGTTTATACGATTCGACCACAGATATTATTTCTCAAGGGTCTGTAAGACGTGGAGCCTTTGCAGCATATTTAAACATTGATCATCGTGATATTGAAGAGTTTCTTGAGATTCGTGAACCAGGCGCAGCTATTCAAAACATTTCAATTGGTGTAACTGTATCAGACGACTGGATGCAAGCAATGGTTGATGGTGATGCAGAGAAGCGTAATATTTGGGCCAAAGTTCTTCGTAAAAGAAAAGAGACTGGATATCCATATATCTTCTTTAGTGATACTGTGAATAATAACAAGCCTCAAGTTCTCAAAGATAAAAATATTCCAATCTGGGCATCAAACCTTTGTACCGAAATATGTTTACCATCAAGTGATATTTGGTCCTTTGTTTGTAATCTTTCTTCCATGAACATTGTCAAATATGATGAATGGAAAGATACTGATGCTGTTGAAACAATGATCTATTTCCTTGATGCTGTCATGGAGGAATATATTCAAAAGACAAAAGATATTAAGTTTATGGAAAGTGCCCATAATTTTGCAGTCCATTGGAGAGCATTGGGTCTTGGTACTCTTGGATGGCATTCATATCTTCAGTCGAATTATATCGCATTTGAATCTTTTGAAGCTCAAATGCTCAATACACAGATTCATAAAACTATTTTTGAAAGGTCCACGAGAGCCTCTCAGGAGCTCGCTCGTCACTATGGTGAACCAGAAGGCATGAAAGGTTATGGAATGAGAAACCTCACTGTAACCGCCATCGCGCCCACTACGTCTTCCTCATTTATTCTTGGACAAGTATCACCGTCAATTGAACCATTAGCATCAAATTACTTTGTGAAAGATCTTGCAAAAGGTTCGTTTACATATCGTAATCCATATTTGAAAAAATGTCTTAAGGCTCATGGTAGAGACGATGAAGATACTTGGAAAAATATTCTTATGAAAAAAGGATCTGTTCAGCACCTTGATTTTCTTACACAAAAAGAAAAAGAAGTATTTAGAACATTCTCAGAAATTAGTCCATTAACTATAGTTCAACAAGCAGCTGGTCGTCAAAAATGGATTGATCAAGCTCAGTCACTGAATCTTATGATTCCGCCAGATGCACCAGTCAAAGATGTAAATGCATTACTCATTGAAGGCTGGAAACTTGGTGTAAAAACTTTTTATTATCAAAGAAGTTCCAACCCTGCTCAGGAGCTTGTACGTGATATCCTAACCTGTGCTAGTTGCGAGGCGTAATGTATGAACAAAGAAGAAATTTTTTGTCAAAATTGTGAAGCAGAATTTTATGTAGAAAGTGAGTATGATATCATATATTGTATTCAATGCGGTGAAGAAATCGGTTATGACGATGAAGAAACCGAAGAAGATTATGATGAGAACTGGGAAGAGTAATGGCCTTTTTAGTCCATAATCTTCCGCCTTTACCAGTATATGTACGAAAAGAATATCTCTATGATCTTGAAAAAGGTCATAATGAACTCACACCCGGTATCTGGATATCTGTAAAATCAGTTCAGGGAAAGGCATTATATTTCGAAACACTATTAACAGACTATGGGGCACTTTATGATAAGTTGCCTCTTTCTGCATTTGTATGGAAAAAGGATTACAATAATCCATTACCTCTTGATGTCTTACAATTATGGGATTGTTTTGATTATGATATCACAGTAATTAAGAAACCTCTTTTATCGCGGTGTGAATTCTTCGGAAAAGATCGAAACATGCATCCTGGAGAATATGAATTTACTATTGATAATTGTCATAGAGATAATTCATCTCTTGATACTAATTTTAGTGAACACGATCCTGAACACAAATCATTTAATATTATTAGACTTGATAATGGTCAATTTGCTGCTCAGCCCAACAACAGAATAATCTGGCGAGATCAGTCGTTAATTCCGGATAAATTATTAAGGCCGGACTTTAAAGTTTGTACTCAGAATTATGCTGTTGAGATAACACCAAAATGGAGTGTCGGTCATACAGATGAATGGCAGTACAAGGCAAATGATGAATGACATGGTATTATCAAAATAAAATTTATGAACCAACAGAAGAAGAGCTCAAAGAATACGCAGGATTCGTGTATGTGATTACTGAGCTTTCGACTGGTAAAATGTATGTCGGTAAAAAGACTTTCTGGTCTAAACAGACTAGACCACCTCTCAAAGGTAAGACTCGTAAACGGAGAAGCATCGTGGTGTCCGACTGGAAAAATTACTACGGTTCCAGTGGCGAAGTTCTCAGCCTTCTCAGTGAACACGGAGATGACTCGTTCAAAAGAGAAATAATTCACCTCTGCAAGAATAAAGGCGAAATGAGTTACCTTGAAGCAAAGGTCCAGTTTGATCGAAATGTTCTTCTTGATGATAATTACTATAATGGTATTATCAACTGTCGAGTACATAGATCACATGTAAAAAGGTTAGCAGATGAAAGAGAAAGATCTGAAAGAAATTTATAGAATATTTTGGTTGGCTAAAGTAAATAAATATGACTCGCTGCAAAAAACAACATATTTTATTTGATGCAATTAATAACGCAAATACAAACTATCAAGCTATAGGTGTATATTGCAGTCAAATGTTAGAAGATAAAAGAATTTGGTATTGCAGCGAGGCATGTATGGAAAAAGATCTGAAAGAAATTTATAGAATATTTTGGATGGTAAAGGGACATTTGAATTGTTCTCCTGAAACAGCGTTTGAAGTATATTCTGAATATTTTGAAAGGCTATGGGGTAACCATGAAGCGGTGATACACGAAGAAGGTTTTGAGG
>Ga0070754_10002482_pt1 | contig 13576 bp, 23 predicted proteins | sample VirMetDEL_Sep_01_FD_75181 | JGI IMG/M metagenome (GOLD analysis project Ga0070754, IMG submission 75181) | Aqueous microbial communities from the Delaware River and Bay under freshwater to marine salinity gradient to study organic matter... | ecosystem: Environmental > Aquatic > Marine >... | reverse complement strand
TATACCGTTTGCCCCAGCCAACTTGACACTGGAACAATTACCAGTGTATGCTACACAGGTTGAAATTACTCGTCAAAACTGTATCAAATTTGGATACCAATACAAAATGTGGAATTTAGAAGCGTGTGAACAATTACTCACCGACGATTTTCCACAATATCTACAACTTTGGGAGGATTTTGAAAAACTTGGATTACCAGTTATGCGTGTGGATTTTATCAGGTATTGTATTATTTTGAAACATGGTGGAACATACATTGACTGTGATGTTGCCTTGGTCAATCGAATCGACAATTTTGATCGTGAAGTTTGGTTTGCTAAATGGCGAAACTGTAAGAGAAATTTACCATACATTGCGGTAATGGGTGGTAAACCTGGCAATAAATTGATTCAAGAGATTATTGTAGAATCTCATAAAAGTTTCTATCCAAAGGCGGAAATGGAAATTTACAAAAAATGGAAAGGTAGGTTTGTGTTTCAAACTACAGGTCACTATGTGTGTCAAAGGATCATCAAGCGAAACAAGTTGAAACCGGAAGAGATATTAATAGATTGTCTATACATATTTCATCAAAAATCAAAACGTGTAATCGAACACATTGGCGATGAATCAGCTCCATTCCACGATCTTAATTACTCATATTGGTTCAAGTAAAAATCTCACAAAAAACGATTAGGGTTTTTTTTTCGTCAACTTGCAAATTTGATTTCCACATTGCCGCAAGGTTATCACTACACGCAAGTTGTCCATGTTCAACCGTGCCATCGCTTTGTCCTTTCCAGTTTACCGAGACCTTTGGGATCATGATATCTACGGAGAATATCGTCAAGACCCCTGGTTCTACAAGGATCAGGCTCTGACTCATATGACATTGTGGAGATGTCTAGTTTATCGCCATTACTTACTTGACCATCATAATGTCTGGAACAAACACTACTTCAGAGGTCGTGAAGGCTATGATTTCCCAAGCTTCGCTGAGATTTGGTTTCAAAAACATCGTCGAGAACAATAATCCATCTCTATTACATCTTCGAGTGTAAAATTTGATTTCCCCCCTGGTCAATGGTCTATTAATCAAACAATCACCATGCCTAACGGTGTTCCATTCTCACAAATGACTACTCAATACACACGCCAACTGTTCGAGGGGGACTCCAGTGACGACGAATCTATGACTCCAGATGAGTTCTTTGACGAGCTTGACAAGTTCTTCGGATCCAACGATGGATACATGTATCACCTTGAGAGAATCAAGGATCTCAAGGAGCAGAAGGAGCTAAATATGTCTCATTTGAAGGACGTTGTTAAAAAGGTAGAGAAACTGGAAGCGGAGAACGAGAAACTCAAAGAGGAACTTGATGAAAAATATTCTTTTAGTTATTTTAAACAGGTAAAGGAACTCACGGCGGAGAACGAGAAACTTAAGGAGATCATTGACAGGTAGATTTAGATGGATCTTCAAAATGATATTCGTGTCCAACATAGTCCCTTACATAACTCATAGTTTTAGGATATTCACATGTTATTTTTTTTAACCAATTTTGATCTTCACGAGCGTTTGTATCAACATCTGTCCGATATACCTTTTTGTATTTTTCATGCCACAGACACCACTGCCATGGGAATCTGAAAAACTCTGGATATATTTTTTTACCGCCAGCATTGGCTGGTGATCTTTCCATTCTGAAACTATGATTCATACTTGGTTTGACGACAAAAATATCATCCTTCACATAACATATTTGATCATAGGAAATTACATCAGGTTCACAAGTCATCTCTGTTGGAATAGTATTTTCAATATGATCTACGAGTGTTTTACAAAAGTCATCACTCAACTTATCATCATCATCTAGGTGAAGAAAATATTTACCATTACTCAATTTTTGCAATGTATTTCTCTTGTCAGATAATTTCAATGTTCTATCATCACATATTGATAATACTTCTACTTTCTCCTGTAAATTATTATCAGTAATTTGTCTATGTAGTTTTTCTACCATCAAATTGAAAGTTTGTCTCCTTTCAATAAGTGTAGGTATTAAAATACTAATTAACATTTATACAATGATAATTTAAAAAATTTATTAATATTAAACTCATCACTTTTTCCACTCATAAAACTCATTACAGTATTTATTTTTATTTTTTCTAATTTGTGAAATATTTGGTCGTTCTTTGAAGGGAGCTGGATAATACAAATATTGATTACGAGCGGTATCTCTAATCATAACATCAATCGCTCTTTTTCGAGGGCGACTCTCTATAGCCTGAATCATTTTGTATGCTACTGACCAATGAGGAATATAAATAGCCAGTGTTGTTAAGACTCGATACTCAGAGTGTTTTATCCTATTGACACCATCTTCAAGTTCCACTTTGAGAGGTCCTTGAGTCATTTTAGGATGACTAGTGAATCCACCTAGATAGGTGAATCCATCTTTAGGTAAATCATCAATATTTGGTAATTCTCCTACAAGTTCAGCGTCATCTTCAATAATGATGACATTTTCCAAATGATTCGCTACAATGTATTTATACAATCTTAGGTGTGTGATAAAACATCCACATTTTGCATTATGTTCATCAGGGTCAATATTCCAATATGATACCATTTCTTCAAATATTGGAAGATCATCTCTAAGATCTTTCCAGTGCCACGCTGACCATCTTTCATACCTTTCATCATCTTTGTAATGTTCCCATCTATCTGTTGCTTTGTCAAGATTTACCACAAATATCTTCATTTATTAATACAAATATATTTAATCAAATGATAATTCAAAATTTCCTTGAGTGTAAACGATCGCTGATATTTGTTCCTTGTTCTTGGGTGGTCGCCCTCTTTTCTTTTTTTCAGTCAATTTCTCATAATTTTCTCTGAGGAACTTCTGGTAATTGGATTCGACTGCCTTCATGTATTCTTCAGGATCAGTGTAAACTTGTCCAGAACCTTTACGGCGAGCCATTGAATCGTCTTTCATAATACTAGTAATGATATTTTTAAATACAGAATCAAAATCATTTGTCTTCGAGTGTAAAATTTGATTTAAATATATTATGAGTAATTAAATTAGACAAGTAATTACTATGCCCAACTGGAATATATCTAGTATCGCTATCACTCTTCCATATCACGACGAGGCGGATTCAATCGCCAAACGACAAGTTCGCTGGGAGATATGGCGAGACCTCAAGTATTATGTTGAGACAGAACATGATGGATTTGAACCATTCAATATCCTACGACCTCGCCCCGCCGATCAGGACGATAATTGGCATCAATGGAACACTGAGAACTGGGGAACAAAATGGGATCTTCGGCGTGGAGCTGGTTTCGTTGAAGATGAAACAATATTTCTTGATGGAAGAACCGCTTGGTCTCCGCCGATAGTTCTTTTAGATTATCTTTCAGATGAACTGGGATTTCATGTAGAGGCTCAACATCTATCATGGGAGAGTGGATATTGGGGAGACACGGTGAATGGTATCACGGAGCGGTGGGATATGTATAGTGATTACATTGAGGTAGGTGATGAAGACAGTGATGTCGCTAATAAGATTTTTGAATGGGAATGTAATAATGAGCGAGAACTTCGGGAGACGAATATTATGAGTTACTTGATGTATGGTGAATTTGATCATCCACGATATCGTTGGCTTGGAGATTTTCTTGAGGGAAATCGAATCATAGATTATTTTGAAGATGAAGCTGTCATACTTATGAATCATTATGATGAATGGAAACAAGAACACAGTAAAGTAGTCTCCTCACCACTTCGAGAACTTCGCCACAAGGTAATGGAAATCATCGAAGAAGCGAATGATTCTGGAAAAATCAACGAGGGTCAATACCTTACACTGTGTAATGAAGTGAGAACGATATCAGTGGATCGGTTAAATGATATCATTGATACACTGAGTAGTGGCCGACGATAAATTTCTTCTCGTCTCTTTATCGTCGAGTGTAAAATTTGATTTCCCCCCTTGACGAAGTTCTCATTAGATAAACAAACAACAAGATGTCTTTCACAACAGATGATATTCTATCGGCTCTCAATGGATTGATGGTCAATTGGTATGATGATGAAAAAAGGGATTACGGAGAGTGTTATGGAGAGGAGGCCGACTCCGAAGAGGAACATGAAGATGAAGATGATATACCAACAAAGGATTTGATGAGTCATAATTACAGGGATCTCCGTGTCCTTAAAGATGGTATCAAACAATTGATTGAGGAGAACGAGAAACTGAAAGAACAATGTATCGAACTGAAGAATGAGAAACAGAAGGCGATGGAACCTTGGCTTGGGGATGACTGGGAGGAAACAACCCTCGCTGATTGGGCGGATGATATCGAGAAACAAAAAGCTGAAATTACAGATGATTATCAAAGAGAGATTGAGGCACTCAAGGAGGAGATTGAGGAACTCCAAACTTCGCTTGAAGAAGAAGATTAAGGAGCCGACCCAGTTGTAGGTATAGATTCAGGTTGTAGTTCAGTTATTGTAATGCTATTAGTTCTATTTAATTTTTTTTGTGATTCAACTTCATCTAATATTTCATCTTCTTTTTCTATAATTTCATTTTCTTTTTTAGTCATCTTTTTTAATTTTTCACTTTGTTTTTTAGCTTGTTCCTTAAGACCTTTCATTTCTTCTTCATTTGGTGGGCGACGCTCACAACTGAATATATAGCATAAATTCATCTTACAGTGACATTTTGATTGCCAAATAACCAATAATAAAGAACCTATAGCACCAGCGATCATTACAAAAGCACCAGCTAACTGATCAACTGACATGGGTTCGACATCAATAAATGGATCATTTTCCACTGATTCTGACATTATAATAATTAATTAATTTTAAAATTATTTTCTAATAATTAATTAAAATGAGTGATAATAATGAATCCGTACCAGCCCCTGAACCAGCCCCTGAACCAGCCCCTGCTAAGAAAGAAAAAAAGACAGGTGTTCCACGAACAAAGATGACTGACAGTCAAAAGAAAGCATTAACGAAGCATATGGAAAAATTAAAGAATGATGGGATGTCAGCAAGTGAACTAAAATCTCATCGTATGAAAATGATGGGTAGAATGAGAAAGGGTATGAGTGTAAATAAAGCTCATAAAGATATTACTCAGTAACTTCCTTTTTATTTTCTTTTGGAATAGTAAATTTTGATTTATTACATTTTCCTTCATTAATTTCATTTTTCATAATTTGTTCAAGGAGTTCTAATTTAGGTCCTTGAATTTTATTATCTTGAATATTCACATCTTCGAAAGCATCTTTGTTACAGGTATTAGTATTATGACAAACACATATCATACATAAAGCACATTCACTTTTCATAACATTTGATTCATTACCATCTACTAAAGAGGCTCCTTCACCTTTTTCATCGTTACGAGTATAATAATTCATCGATCTAACATATTTTTTAGTACCGACCATTGTCGCTTCGTGAGCTTGTCGCTTCGCCGCACACTGAATCGCTGTGATCCTGTAATCAAGATGAGGATAAATAAATATCATTTGTGGCGATCCACATAATCCAACTTTATTTATCTTACACAATTGAATTGAATATTTTAAGTATGACTCCATATAGATGTCATCGCTATCCATATTAGCAAACCAAGGATGGGTCATATTTTTTGATAAATAGGTTCTTTTTTCAGCGATTGTCATTTTTCGAGGTAAGTATTCATATCGTAATTTTATTGGATGAATTATATCTTGAACATTTTTGATAGCGATATCATTTGGTAATAATCTAACATCTTCATCACCATCCTTTGAATCTAAAATAAACCATTCTAATTTATTTTTATCATAATCAAAAGTTTTTAAATTCATAATCATCATCGGTAACCATTTATTACGATTATATAATGGTGTCAGTATAGATACGCGAGGCCATTCATCCTGTGTATTAATAGATTGTTTTTTGTTATTTTTCTTTTTTGTCATATTATTAAAAGAAAATAAAAAAAATATTATAAAAATTATTTCTTATTCTTCTTACCCTTTTTAACCATAGGAGGTTTAGGACCTCCCGCTTTTAGTTTAGCTCTGGCTTGTCTCTTTTTTTGAGGACCTCTACAGGTTGTATATTTAGCACCAGATTTTGAAGTTCTCGTGAAACAAGGTTCATCTTTTTTAGATTTATAATTTTTCGCCATTATAATGATTAAAATAAAAATTATTATTTAATTGAATAAAAAATTAATGTATATCGTTCTCCTTCAAAGGGAGCTGTTTCGTGTGGATAGATTGAACCATTAAATTTTAAAGGTTTATATCTGATATCATGTTTAACAGGATTATTACCATCTTCATCATATATTATTAATTCACCGCCAGTATAGTCACCTAATCCAACAATCATTGATTCACCGATATTATTTTTATCTAAATGTTTCTGACATTGATTATTTTTATTATATTGAATACTTGTATATTTAAATTTTTTATCATATAAATTCATATAATTGATTGATTCATTATAAATTTTATTAAATTTTGGCGATTTAGTTTTTTCAGATATTAATTTTCGATAACCTGCTTTTTCTCCTTTTCCAGCCCAAGATATCACTTGCCCTAAAGCGAATCCACGAACAGGTGAATCAGAAATATTTTTTCTTGTTTGTGTTGGAAATTTAAATTCTCTTAATGTTTGTAATAAATCAGAATGATGACAGTGACAAACATAATCAATCCATGCTTTTGAACCGATATTTAATGTAGATGGTGGGATCCTTAAAATAAATCCTTTTTCTGATAAAACAGTTTGTGCTAATGATAACTTTTCTGATTTTAAAGTGAATTCAAATGTTAATTTTTTAATATTTTGATAATTTGAATGATAATTTGTTAAAATATCTACTTCGGCTCCTTCAATATCAATTTTTAATCCATCGATATCACTAGTGATAACTGAATTAAATTTTATCGCTGGAACAGTAATTTTTGTTCCTCTACTTTTTTCATGTATTGAATTTCGATAATTTATTAATGGATTTTTTGATTTCCAAAAACTGATAGTATTATTATCGCCAAGAATGTTATCATCAACAACCGCTACCTGATGTGGTATAATTTTATCTTGAAGATTATTTAATTCAATATTTTGTTTAAGTAAATTAAAATTATCTTCATCAGCTTCATAAACGATAACTTTTTTAGCTCCCTTTGATATAGCGTATATAGCGAATAATCCAATATGACCGCCTAAGTCAATCCACGTCTCACCTTCGCCTACATCAAAATTTATTAATGGTTTTCGGTAACATTTTTTTTCAAAAATTTCTTTAAATACTTTTTCATCGCTTGAATCAGGTCTGTAATTAAATTTAAAATTTTTATCGTTAAAAGTGAATTCTTTGTTTTGTATCATATTACTAATATTTATAAAATTATTTTAAGTTAAATCGCGTTTTAAATTTAGATATATTTTCCCTACGACTAGTAGATGGTCCCCAAAGTATCCAACGACTCAATGCCCCTGCTGAATCAGCCTTCGCCCAATTCTCGTTTCGACGATGTCTTTCTAGGTATCGGCGTCGTTGTTCTTTATCTTTTGTTTTTGTGTAGTCGTCCATTCCAGCACTTCCAAAATGTATGGTTTTGGTTCTGGTTGTGTCGGGATAAGAAAAAGTCGCTTCTAGCTTTTTTCCAGCCTTCGAAGATTTCCGAATGATAACTTTATTTGGTTTATTACTCATATATTAATTTATTACATATAAATGAGGTGAGTTTAAAATTTTATTTAAATATATTTTGATAATATTATGACAGAAAAAATACTCATGGCTCGTCGTAAAAATTCAGGTAAAGTATATACTGACCCTGAAGAATATATGAAAGCATGTGAAAGAACCTATCAAGATGAACTAAAACAAAATTATGAAAAAATTCAAAAGAAAAAAAGAGGTCGCCCTCCAAAAAATAAGGAACAAGAATCAGGTGTAATTTATAATCAAGGAAATTTTATTATTGATTTTGATTAAAATATTTTATTAAATAAATGAAAATATTTGTTGTTAATTTAGATTCGGCTAAAGATCGATGGGCTATGTATGAAAATGATCCAAGGTTCACTAGATGGTCGGCTTGGCATTACGATGACTTGAGGGAGAATGAACCAATATTTTCAGATATGGTTTCATACTGGAATATTAATCCAAATGAACATAAAGCTAAATGTGCTTGTTATATTTCTCATACAAGATTATGGGAATATATTGTTAAAAATCATATTAATGATGTATTAATAATTGAAGATGATGCTGAACTTGTCGGTAGATTACCTGATACATCAGAATTACCTCAGGATGGATTCACATATTTGGGAGGTTTCACATCTAATTTAAAAATGACTGAAGGTCCTTTAAAAGTTGAATTTGAAGATGGTATAAATAAAATTCAACACGATAAATATCGTATGTTAATGATGTTAGCTATTTATATTCCAACATGGGATGTCGCTTATAAAATGTTACAGGCTGTGAAAGAAAGAGGTCGCCCTCGAGCGATTGATACAATGATTAAAATGACAGCTCGTAACCAGTATGTATATTATCCAGCTCCTTTTATTGAAAAAGATTATCCATCACAAATTAGGAAAAAAAAACAAAAACACAGTAATGAATATTATGAGTGGGTATAATATATTGTTCTATCAATATCAATACAATTTTTAGCTCCTTTTTCAAAGATGACTATAAAACTCATACCATACCATTCATTCACTTTCAACATTACGATTCTTTTTAAACCATATCCCCAGTTATTCATATCTTCGATTCTTTTTGTTGTCAGATTACCCATTCCTATTAAATATGATATAATACGAGGTTTTAATGAAACACTCTTTTTCAAAACTTCATTAATCATCGAGTAGGGAGGATTACTACAAATTATATCGACTTCTGTATTAAATTCAAAAAAATCTTCACCTTCCAATATTTCTGACCATAATTTATTATCATTTGGAAATTGATTATAATAATTTCCTGAATTTTTAAACGGATCATACCATATATCTGAATCTTCAAATTCAATTAAATCAATGTGTTTTTTAGCGAGCTTTAAAGGTGTCAGAAAAACATCATTGGCTTTATTTCTTTTTTTAATATTGTGACCAGTCTGACTATTCATTTGTTTAAAATATAGATTTTTTTTATTTTATTAATTAAAATGCTGATATCTATTTTAATTCCAACACTGATCGAAAGGCGAGGAACTTTCAATCTAATGGTTGAAAAATTACATCGTCAAATTGAAATTAATAATCTAAAGAAAAAAGTTGAAATATTGGTAATCTGTGATGATCGAACATTAAAATTATCAGATAAAAGAAATCTACTTCAAAGTTTAGCGAATGGTAAATATTTTTGTCATTTAGATGATGATGATAATTTAAGCGATGATTATTGTGTAAAATTAGTTGATCATATTGAAAATACTATTCCAACAGAGATGGATGGTGATCCTGATGTAATTACTTACGATCAAAAATGTTTCGTTAGGGATGATATATTTATCGTTAAGCCAAGTATGAATCACCGTTTTAGATTGGAAGAGGCACCAGCTAATTCTACAGGATTGAAAGAATATCGTGAATATTATAGATTTCCGTGGCAGTGGTGTTTATGGAATACTGAAAAATACAGAAAAATTTATCGTACAGATTCTGATACTAACGCACGAGAAGATCAGAATTGGTTGAAAAAAATATTATTAGAATATCCAACACATATGAGTTATGTTACGAATTATATCGGTCACGAGTATCATTTTGAAGATCCATCAAAATCAACTACTCAATGAGTAAAAAAGAGTCGCTCAAATTATCGTTTGATTAAAAATTTGATTTTCGCTTGAAATAATTTCCATTAGATAACAAACACATACACAATGAACAACGAAACGATCTCGTTCAATGGTCTCGATGACTCTCCACTCAAAACATCGCTGGGTCAATTAGTGACCCATATCTACAACCTTGAAGAGAAGGTTGAGCATTATAAAAACGAGGTTGAAGAACACGAGGCTCATAGCGACCAACTTGAAAAGGATGTTGAAACTCTACTCGCTGAAAATGAAAAACTCAAAAAAGAAAATGAGGAGTATGGGAAGGTGTTTTTAGAATATGCTGGGGGAGACATCGGCGGAGAATCGGATCTGAACCCTGAACGATTCGCAAATTATCTCCAATCACGGATGAAATGGGATGATGAAGACCAGAATGACCTCCAGGGTAGGGTGGATGAGCTTGAACAGGAGAACGAGAAACTCAATGAAACTCTCGAAGATACTCTAGCGTCGCTGAACTTTTTCAAAGAACAATGTATCGAACTGAAGGATGAGAGAAAGCAGCTCAAGGTGGAGAACGAGTTAAATATGGATCTTGTGCGAGTCGCTGGCGAAGCGGTGGAGAAACTGGAAGCAGAAAATGAAAAACTCAAACTGATGGACCCGAAACTGATGGAAATGGCTCAGACCTTCGATAAGATTATTCAAAATCAATCAAAAACTAGTTCGTAATTACCAGTGTGAAATTGTAGTTTAGGAGTTAGCTCATCTTTATTAATTTTTTTTTGTTCTAACGTTTTTTTCACTTTTGGTGATATTTTTTTTTCAATTTTATTTCTGATTTTAGGATCATTATTTAGTTCATCGATAGCTCGACGACAAGTTGGAATATCACAATGATTAGCGACTATAATACCCTCTTGATAAATTTGATCGATTGATAAATAATCAGTAATAGATATCATAAAACCATTTCTACAATAATTAATTATTTTTTTCGCTTTTTGTATCATTTCACTTTTTTCACGATAATTAAGTTCCTCATTGCTTTTTTGTTCAGTTAAATATTTTAATAAATCATCATTAGTAAAAAAATCAGGATATTCATTATTCCAAGTAATATCAAACCCATTTAAAGAATCTACAAATATTTCAGCTAAATTATTTTTTGAATATTGTTTAGGATCATCAATTGGTAAATCATAAATATTAATAAAATCAAGTAAATCTTTTTTTGTAAAACTTTTATGTATCATATTTAAAATTAATACACAAAAAAAAAAAAATTAATATTACATATGACATGGTCACCAATATGGAACCTTCCCCTGAACCACTTGCCGATCAATCGATACAACCCTGTGTACTTACGATTCCTTTCGGCTACTTCATTCCTGTCTTTTGGTGCTTATGCTTTATTTTCTTATATAAATCACACGGACCAAACGAGCCCACGCTCCCCACATATAACAGAAGAGGAAGAGATGAGGTCTTGGTCGCAGTCCCTTGCCGACCCGAATCATAAAAATTATCAACCATTCAGTTTAAATTCAAAATAAAATATATGAATCATTATTATAATGAAAGTAGGATTTATCATCCCATCAACAACAAATGGAAGAGATTGGACTAAAGCTGAGGATACTTATTTATGGAATATTTTATGTAAATCATTACAGGCTCACACACCTGATCATCAAATAAAATTATTTATCGGTTATGATGATGATGATAAAATTTATTCAATCGCAGAAGAAAGATTAAAATTTCAAGCAGTATTTAATAATTTTAAGATTGAGTTTTTTCCGATGTATAATCTCAAAGGAAAAGTTACTACTATATGGAATCGGTTAGCCGAACAAGCTCTGTGTCAAGATTATGATTATTTAAAGGTTCTCGGTGACGATATTAAATTACCTAAAGATGGTGGTTGGTTGGGATGTATGATTAATAAATTAAAAAAAAATCAAAATATAGGTTTTTCATCAGGATGGAGTAATAATGATCAAATACCCACTCAATTTTTAGTTCATAAGACTCATTTTAAAATATATGGTTTTATATATCCTAATGAAATTCCAAATTGGGGATGTGATAACTGGTTGTATGAAATCTACCCGGAAAAATATAGAAACTGGATTAGGTCGTATGAACTTCTTAATGTTGGGGGGAGTCCTCGCTACGATATACAGTTTAGCGAAAACTTCGTCCATGCGATTGTTCGAAGATACAAACCTAAATTTAATAAATATTTGTCAGAAAAAAATAAATGATATAATATATTCAATGCCTCAAAACAAGAAAAAAGTTGTTGCTCGCCCAATTGATGCTATCCGTGAACTCATCGAAGATCAACAATTACAGATTAATGATTTAACTGAACTTGTCGCTAATCAAAAATTAGAAATTAGAGAACTTAAAGCGAAATGGAATGCTAGAGAGAGTATTGAAAGAGAAAAAAAAGAATTAGCAGAAAAAAAGAAACTGGAAGATACTGGTTGGTTTTGGGCTGCTCGCTCGTCTGAATAATCGCGTTTCAATATTAAAATAATTATATAAATATATATCAAAATGATTGGAAGAGTTTATAAATTGTGTTCGGATGATTGTGATAAAATTTATATCGGGAGTACTTATTCAAAATATCCATCAGTAAGAATGGCTCATCATCGCCAATATCATCGTAATGGATGGAAAGATTATCAAGGATTATTTGATAATGGAGAACCAAGGATGGAAATATTAGAAGAAATTGAATTAGAATCTCGTGATGAATCATATAAATTAAGACAGTTAGAACAAAAATATGTAGATCAATATAGTGATAATGTTATTAATGTTAGGAGATGTTATTTATCACCTGAAGAAAGAATTCAAAAAAGAGATTTATCAATCAATAAATATCATAAATCTCCTCTTGGAAAATTAGCTATGAGAAAATCAGCATTAAATACAAAATTAAAAAAATTAAAAAATTCACCAAAAGCTATTCATCCAAATTTAATTAAACAAATTGAAAGTGAATTAAAATTTATTTCTGAACAACAGGAATTTTTGAGATCTTCCTCTTGTAACGACCAGTAATTAAAATACCCTCATCATTAGCATCAGGGTCTATTTGTTTTAGTTTTATCAATCCAAGAATAGCCATTCCAACAAATTGGCTATCTTGTAATGATAACTCATTATATTTCATCATATGAATCGCTGTCCATAATTTATTTTTTATTTTTGAAAGATTATATCCACTCTGTAATCCTTCAACGATAATTTTATCAGATTGTTTAATATATGATTCATAAGTATTTATTTCATTTAAAGGTAATGTAGCGATAAATTTATTTTCAATAAAAAAATTAATCATCCCTTTATTACCTTCATATAATCTAACCATTAACGATTCAAATAATAATTACTTATTTATCTTTAAATTAATACGTGGTGTAGTGGTTGAACCATTATAAAATTTAGGGAATTGATTCGTATCGCTACACCTCCAAGGTTGATGTGAATATCTCATTTTATGTTTAGCGACAACATACTTTTTAAATTCAGGCTCACATGGGATCGCTCGAAATTGACCCTTGGTTGGAATACCACGCGCCTGAGCCCACTTTCTAAAATCAGCATGAAGTTCTCGAGTAGATGATCCAGCTACATGATAAGTTTTACCTTCATAATTAATTTCAGTTGGCTCTTCAGTCCATAAACATCTTTCTTTCAAGAACTTAATCATATTTTTCTTTTCC
>Ga0070754_10002481_pt1 | contig 13578 bp, 15 predicted proteins | sample VirMetDEL_Sep_01_FD_75181 | JGI IMG/M metagenome (GOLD analysis project Ga0070754, IMG submission 75181) | Aqueous microbial communities from the Delaware River and Bay under freshwater to marine salinity gradient to study organic matter... | ecosystem: Environmental > Aquatic > Marine >... | reverse complement strand
TGAGAAATCAACAACGGCACATCGCGAGTGCAGGGGTTCAAGGATTTTATTCTTATAGTTACAGGTGAAGATGAATCGACAGTTCCCAGCAAACTCCTCAATAAACGCCCGTAGGAGGAGTTGAACATCGTTGGACGTGTTATCTGCCTCATCAATGATGATGACCTTGTGTTTAGAATCCGAAGTAAGTGAGACGGTCGAAGCGAAGTTCTTCGCATTGTTTCTGACAGTATCGAGGAATCTACCCTCGTCGGATCCATTGATGACATATACATCTGCTCCAAGTTCATTACATAGTGCCTTAGCAACTGTGGTCTTTCCAATACCAGGAGGACCAGCAAGAAGCATATTAGGAATTTCGCCTTTATTTAGAAACTCCCGAAACATTTGTTTTGTAGTCTCTGGGAGAATACAATCCTCAATAGTCTTAGGGCGATATTTCTCAACCCAAATAAAATCACTCATAATCAAATCCAATCAGGTTTACGCTCAGGAATACGCAGATAATTGTCTGCTACCCAAGGTTTGGAAGCAATATACATTTTATAAGCAGTAAATGTATCAATGCTGCCATCAAGTTTGTATTCGTCGGGCATAGCACGAGCGAATGGAGTTACTTCTGTAATCTTTCCCCTTGGAAACAAATAAAAAGCATCCACAAGAGTCTTATAACAGGAGTGAGTCTTATTATACCGCAAAGTGTATTCATCACACAAGTTCAATCCATGCTTAATCAACCAATATGCATTATGGATACTTTCCATTGCCCACTTGGTACACGGATGATTGCGAAATGCTCCCTTCTCAGTTTTGTATGGAGTATGATCTGCTTTGAGTAATGGACCATAGTTATGTCCCCACTTTTCTGATGCTACAATAGAAAGCATTTGACAGCATTCTAGGGGCATCTTCACGATATGTTTATCGGGGAGACAAATGGCACTTTCTGCTGGCCAGGGAGAAGTCACAAAAATGTTCATAATTAAAAACAATACTTTTTAACTACATACTTAACTTTTTTAGGTTTATCTTCCATCCATAGTGCTTCCTTTTCAAGGAGAAGGGTATGTTTACCTGATATTGAAACTGATTTCATAAGATCTTTATTTTTATTGTGTGAAAGATTCATTGAAGTAGGTGAAATACCAAATTCTTTTACATCATTCATATTCTGTTTACATGCTTGAGCAACATGCACTGATTCATGAAATAAAGTTTCGTTTATGTAGTACTTAGAATTTTTATTAGAAAGAATTCTGTCTGTACAAAGAACCATCGTTTTAGATGTGTTTTGATACCAACCATAAATGTCATGTTTACGACAAATGGGTGTGTTTTCAACTACCCGAATTTTTTTTGAAATCATATTATAGATTTCGGTTCCTTCGGGAGAAAGATAAAGAAGAAATTGCATCATCCAAATGTGGAATCAGGTTCCAGAGCAATATAATAGGTCAGATTATACTTGGTATTCGTGAACTGTGACAAAAGTTTAGAAGAGACCACCACGTCATAAGCGCCAGGAATGATCTTGATGTTTTCAACCTTGAAGTTAAAACTGAACTCTTCATCAGTCTCACCAACAACGATGGCATATTCGTTAGAAGTATCATTCTTCTTATCACGAACCACCAGTTTGATTACACCATTCTCTCCAACAGCGGAAAGGTCAGGAAGTTGGTAAACTGCTGCTGCCTTCACCAGTTTTTCCAAAGAAGTGCTATCCAGTTGGAAACACACATCAGATGAAGGAAGTTGAATGTCCTTATCGGGAGGAGAAATAATCACGTTTGGATCTGCAAAGAAATACTTCACACGACGCTTACCCTCTTTGATGCTGAGATAAGATTCTTCAGCAAAATCAAGATAAGGATCTTGATGAAGTCCAAGACCATTCAGAAATTGATTAAGATCGTAGATTGCAAAACTACGAGGAAACTCCTCAGTAATATCTGCTTCAGCAAGAATGTTCTTAGCAACAGAAATAGTGCGGAGTTTGTTACCCTGCTTCACAAGAATAGAGTTATTGATGCCAGCAAAATTCTTGAGAATGGTCAGGGTGTTGTCAGAGAGTTTCATAGTTTTATCTTGAAGTTTCATTGATTGTAGGTTTCACGGACAGCATTCTTATCGTTGAAGTTCATCAAAAGAACAGCATAGTGCAAGATCTTCATGATATCACGGCGGGCACTGCCCTTCTTATCATAGCGAGAAGCATACTTAAGAATGTTACTGCGACAGAATGCTTCACCATCACCACACGCTTCAATCAAATCCAGAGTTTGGATCTTTTGATCTCCAGCAGAGTAGTGTTGATTGTAAGTACCACGAATGTACTCAAGAAGTTCTTTTACAATTTCTTCTTCATTATATTTCCAGAATCCATTTGTATTTGTATTTTCGGGCATTTTAATATCTAAAGAAAGTTGATTATAACTATTGGTATCATAAGATTGTGACCCAAAGACGATCATATCTGGAGAAGAATTTGGATTTCCAGTTAAACTAACGCCATCCTCAATCCAGAAATCTTGGTTCGATGTGTTGTTCATGAATTTAAAGTCATTTTCAGAGTACGGATATTCGTCCATAATAAAAGAGAACGGTATTTTATACTGCCATTATTATATCAGAAAGTATCTGAGGGGTCAAGTTCCTGACGATCCTGAGGCATTTGGAAATCAGCATCCACCTTGTCATAAAGTTCAAGGAATGCTTGCTTGGTTTCATCATCAAAACGATTCACACAAACTTGGATTGCCTTTGCCTTATCTTTGAAAATACTATAGGCACGAATGATGTGGACCAGGCGACGGGTGCTGATGATTTCCTCAATACCACCATCATAGAAGGTCTTGCGGATGATATCACTCCAATCAACCAGGCGCTTGCAGAAGTCACGGTCTTCCACGCCAAGGTCCAGAGCAATTCCTTCCAGAATCTTCTGCTCAGTGGCAGGAGAAGGATAGGACTGCTCAAAAGTCACAGGGAAACGCTCAAGGAATGCCTCATTGAGGACATTGGTGCCGATGAAACGACCGTCATCAGAACCCTTACCCTTAGTATTGGCAGTAGCGATAACGTTGAAACCTGCAGCAGGTTTCACCCAACGTCCAATCTTTTTCAGAAACACACCCTTACCTTCAAGGATGGATTGGAGACAGAGGATTTTGTTAGAAGCAAGGTCAATTTCATCGAGTAGCAAGATTGCCCCTCGTTCGAGTGCTTCAATGACAGGTCCATTGTGCCAAGCAGTGTTGCCATCCACAAGGCGAAAACCGCCAATAAGATCGTCTTCATCAGTTTCAATGGTAATGTTTACCCGGATGAGTTCACGTCCCAACTGGGCACATGCCTGCTCAACAGAAAACGTTTTGCCGTTACCAGACAGACCCGTAATGAACGTCGGATAGAATAGACGGGACTGAATAATTTTTTTAACATCAGCAAAGTTACCAAACTTGACGAAGGTATCATCTTTTTCAGGAATAAGATTTTGTTCGACAGAAGGAAGAGCGGCAGGTGCTTGATAAGAGCGTTCGATTTCCTCAACTCGTTCTTGAGTCACTTCAAGATTCCAACGACCGCGAGCAGTTTTAAAAGGTTCAAGACGATTAGTAACAGTGGGATAAGAAATACCCTTAGATGCACAATAACCACGAACATCACCAGCAGAAAACTCTGTACCAAACAGAGATTTGAGGTCAGAAATGAGTTGTTCGTCGGTCACAGAAATTTTACGAGGCATGATGTAGTTAGGTGTGTTTCATTTGAACTCTCATATTATACCCATAAAAAAGGCACCTGTCGGTGCCACTGTGACAGTTTAGAAAGTGGATTACTTATTGCTCAACTGCCATGAGAAAACTCTCTACCTCTATCAGGTCTAGGTTTAGTTCTTGGTTTAGGCATGAGTGGGGGAAACACTCCACTTGGGGGAGGTGTAGGTTTACCTCCTTTCTTCACCGCATGAGTCTGAACATTCAAACCTCTACCAGTTTGTTGACCATAAACATTTTCACCAGGCTTACAGAGTTCACCTTGAGTGGTGTACTTGGTGTTACGGTTCCAGGGGAGAGCGTCAGTGACATTGGCACGAACTTCTGCCCATCCCTCAACAATACTCTGTCTCCACTCTTCACTCATATTTGCCATAATAGCAAATGCTGCCTGATTAGTGTCAGCGTAACCTTCAGCAACCAAGTACTCAAGAATATAATCAAAATTATCATAAGATTCTGGAAGACCCTTTTCACCACCAACCTTGTGAGTTTTTCCTGCTTTTAAATTTGCTTTACGATATTCAATATCATCCCTTTCCCAACTTGCCAATTTAGGAGTACCTTCTGGTTTTTTCCCTGGTTGTGTTGGGGCATCTGGAGAAACTTTACGCCCTAAAGTATAATGTCTTGGACTAGTTTTTTCATCACCAGAAATTCTTTTACCAGCATCGGAACGACCTGCCATTTCCTTTTCAGGATCTTTAGCACCCCTTACTTTTTTACGAGTTCTCTTTGCTGCTTCATCAAAATAATTTTCAATTTCTTCATTTGCAAGAGATTTCAACCCATACTTCTTAACATGCTCTCCAGCACGACGACCTGCTTCATGTGCTACCGATGCTGCTTTTGCAACTGTTTTACTAGTTTCTCTAGCAAGTTCCATTGCTTTACGATGACGTTCCATACCAGCAAGAACTTGTCTTGCAATGGCATCACGAATTGGTTTTTTTGATTTTGATTGCTCTTCCTTTGCTTCAGTATCAGCACCTTTTGATTCTGGTTCTTTTTTTTCAGTTTCAGATCTTTCTTGTGCTGCTGCCTTCGCCTTTTTCTTTGCTGCTTCTTTTGCATCAATTTTTGATTTCACTTCTTCATATGAAGGCCCACCTTTTCTTTTTCTTGCCGATCTTGCTTCGGTAAGAACTGTTAAATCTTCAGAAAGATCATAAACAAATTCTACAAAATTATCAAGACCAACTTTTTCGATCAAGATATTAACACCATCTTCATTGAGTCCATAAGTATAGAAATACTCGGTTGCAACTTCTACAATGTCCTCATCAAAGACGGTATTATTATAATCTTCAACTTGCTCTCTGAGATTCTCATCATAAACTGCATGATAAAGCAAGTTGAAATCTGATACTTGTTTGGTGTTCATTTTTTTATCTGTCCTATATTAATATTTATTTTTTGTTATGTTTTTTAACTCTTGCTGCCTTCACCACTGGTGTAGTTTCTACTACGGGTTCTGGTGTAGTTTCTACTACGGGTTCTGGTGTAGTTTCTACTACGGGTTCTGGTGTAGTTTCTACTACGGGTTTTACATCTGAAGAAATAAGATCTAAAAATCTACCCATTGTACTATACAAAATACTCTTCTTATATTTATCAAGCAACAAGTTCTATAAACTCACCAAGAATCCTTTTATTCATCTTCTTAGATTTAAGACTCTTCACAAATGCGGATTTGATTTGAGACTTGGTAGCATAATCGGCAACTTCAAATTCAGATTCCTGAGCAAGCGTTGCAGCAGAAAGACCGAAATATGCATTATAACCAGAAGTCTTAATATTGAATGCCTTTTCTTTCTTCCATGCACTCATAGTCTTATCATAAGTATCCCCATAGTATCCACAGTAACGACGAATAAAGTGCCCAGCATCACGAGATTCGAGTACGAATACCAATAAAGTTCATATCAGTAAACCTGTCACGAAGATTGCGAAGTAGTATGTTAGTAAATTCATAATATTCGCAATCACAAGAATAAGTCATGCCAGTCTTTCGATCACGAATAAAAGAATTAGAACCAATGTGTGCAGTGCCCATGTAAGGTTCTTCTTCCCATCTGCGTTGAACTTCGCGGTGATATTTAAGTAGAGCACCTTCACCATCAGTCAAAATTACACACTGAACTTTTTGCAATTTATTTTCTTTCTCAAACTTAGGAAGAATCTGATGAAGAGAAATTAGTGCCTCATTCAGGGGGGTTCCAGAAAGACTCATACCCACGGGACATGTATAGTAAACGTAAGAATTATAACGGAAAGAAGAAGCAAGACGGTAAATATTCCTCATCTGATTATCTAAAGTCTTACCATTCACTTTGCTAGTGAGAAGGTTCATCATTGAAAACCATTCACCAACTTGAACAAGACCATCTCTTTTATCATAGGAAAGTTCACGTAGAGTTGCCCTACCTTCTTCATCATAAGAAACCAGAGGATACTCATTGGTAAATGCATAAACCTCAAAGGGAATAGAAACCTTCTTACAGAACCAAACAAGGTTAAAGAGTTGCTTAATAGTATCAAGCATCACATCACTCATAGAACCAGACCAATCGAGGACAAACACCAGACCATGGTTCTTACCATCGGCAAGAGTGGTAACTTTCTTAAAAAGATCCTCATTGTATTTGTAGGTATGAAGTTTAGTGCAGTCCAGAACACCAGTACGGGCAGTGGTAGCACGGGCATAAGAGTCTGCTGCCTTACGACACTCAAACTCTTTGACCAGATAGTTTACTTCTTTCTGAGCAGAACGCTTGAACTCCAAAAACTTCTTGTCAACTTCACCAAAGATTTCCTGTTCAGAATATTCTTTTTCCTCCAACCAAGATCCCCAGTATTCATCACACTTAGAATGAATCTCGGAGTTAGGGACAATAATTTTATTTAAATCGACCTTAGGCAACTCCAGATAAACATTCTCATAACCATCCACATTGGCAAGATCCTTCAGTGCCTCTTCCAGAGACTCCATGGTTTTAACCTCAGGTTCTTCATTATGCTCATCAGAAGTTCCACCATAAGATTCAGTTTCACCAGGTTGCTCCTGGTCACTTTCATTCTCACCTTCAGGTTGGTCGGAGAAATCAGAGGCAGGTTGGTTTGATCCAGAATTCTGAGACTCCAAATCATCCATGGGGATCTTAGTTTCTTCCTGCTGCTTTTGCTTACAGAACTTGTAGAGTGCCTCAGCAGTAATCAAAACATCAGCAAAGGTTTCGGTATCAGCAATCATATTGATGATTTCCGTTTCTTCACCACGCTCAACAGGAATATCTACGAAGTTACCAATCTTAAACCAGAGGTTAGCACGATCAGCAAGATTATAAGTATCAAGGTCATCATCATTCAGTTGGAAAAAATCTTCATCGGACAACTCCTTGTAACCGTTATAGAAGGTCTTAGCGAGACCAGCATAACGACGCTTCATCAGTTTCTCAATACGGGCATCCTCAACCACATTTACAAACTGTGGGGGGATCTTGTGCTTTTGCAACCAATCATCATCAGGAGTATAGAGAGCATGACCAACCTCATGACCCACCAGAAGATCATACACGGTGCTACTTGCTCGCTCCCACATAGGCAGGGTCAGCACACAAGTATGGACATTAAAGCAGGCAGTCTCTACCTTCTTATGCTCAACCACAAGGTCTTCTGTAGCAAGAAGTTTGGCGAGTTGGGACTTGATTTCGTGGCGAACGGTCATTGCTCTGTTGCGTATGGACCTATTATACAAAAAAAGGTGCCGCTAGGGCACCTCAGTGGACAGTTTGAAAAGTGGATTCAGACTCCACCAAGTCTTGCTGGATCAAATTGACCAATACCATAAGTGGCAGTATCAAGTGAACTAAACCCACCACCACCACGACCACCGCGACCACTACTACGACCACCACGTCCACCTTTACTCGTATTTTTCAGGTTTGCCCTACGATACTCCATATCTGCACGGGTGCCACGATCCATTCTACCCTGAGACTGGGGTCTGGTACTGCCGCCTGGATTAGGTTGCATACCAGGGTTTGCTGCCTTGACTCTGCTACCGTGAGTGTATTCAGCACCACTCATAGTTCCAGTGCCAGAAACCATACTACCTCCAGGAGAACGTGAGTTCGCATATTGTGTGGCAGTTTGACCATGCCTACCAGCATAACGTTCTACAATATCATTTTTCCACACTTCACTCATTGCACCAACGATTGCTTGAGCCGATTTCCCATCAGATGCAAAACCTTCTCCAAGAAGATAATCAATTAAATACTCTTCATTATGTCTGTAAGAAATTCTGGGGTTAACTTCATGTTCAGATCCATGTCCTCTACTACCAGTCATTCTATGTTGAGAAAATGTATCTCCTACTCTATCATCACCCCTTTCTTTTCTTGCTGCTCTTCTTTTCTTCTCAAACTCATGTCTTTTTTTAGGACTCATTTTTTTCTTGGGAATAGGTAGTCCAGTAATACCTTCTTCTCTTTCGTCCTTTGCCATACTACAAATACCTTTTCAATTATTTATAAAATAAGAAGCGCCCCGTGAGAGGCGCTTCTTGAGTGCTTGGCGTCGTGCCTTTGCTTGTCGGAGTGCTTGCGGTTTTAGTTTCCGCTTTTGCTCCTTTTTAGAATGATGGTAGCGATTGGGAACTTGCATTAGTCTTAGGAAGATGGGGTTATCTTACGGGAAAAACCTTTGACTTTTTCAAACCTTATGACACTTTCAAATTTGTCCTCAAGTCCACCTTTATGAGAGATCACAAAAGTGTTAGCATCCTTAATCACATAACGAATAATCTTAAGAAATTCATCAGTGCCAAAACCATCAAGAGAACTGTCAAATACCTCATCCATAATCAGCAGATTGGTATTAACTGAATTTTTGACTCGGGCTACTTCTCTCCAAGTGAAGAGAAGGGCAAGGTCAATTCTCATTTTTTCACCCTCACTGAAAGAACTATAAGAAAAGTCTTCGTGAATGGGTGATTTTACCGTTTCGTTAAATTCTTCATCCAAATGGAAATTAATATAAAAGTCCATCATCTGAAGATAACGATTCACCTGCTGATTTATGAACGGAAGATACTTTTCAATTATCTTCGTTTTAACGCCATCATCCTTAAGTAAGGAGTAGGCAAAATCGTAATAAACGATTTCTTCTTTTTTCTTTAAAAGATCTTCAATTGTTTTTTGGAGATTGGTTTGAAATTCTTCTAACTTCTCATGCTCAGTATTTCTGTTTGCAAGGTTTTGGGCAATAGTTTGAATTTCATTTTCAAGATCTCGGATTTGTCTCTGGTTGAGGGAAATCCTAGTATTGTTTTGAGAAATCTCATGGTTGAGTTTCGTAATCTCCTTGGAAAGTGCAGTGAATTGACGATCTCTCTCCTGTTCGAACTTGATAGTGTTTTCGAGTTCTTCGTAACCTTCCTTAAGTTCCTTTGCCTTATTTTGAGCGTCTGTAATTCTATTTAACCGAAACTCTTCCTCTATAGTTTGAGTACAAGTAGGGCATACCGTATTTTCTGTAAAAAACTTATGCTCTTTCGTAATCACAGATACTTTCTGGGAGATTTTACCTTTAAGATTGTTTAATTTCACTAACTTGTCCGATGCACCGAGAACTTCTTCCTGTTCTTTTGTGAACTTATGGATATCTTCTTCAGTTCTGGAATTCTGCTCAATGTAAATGCCAACTTCAGAATCTAAATTAGCAATCTTTTCTTTATTGACATTAATATTGGCATTTCCACGATTCTCAAGTTCCTCAATGAAATTTTTCTGCATTTCTGCCTTTTCTTTGAGGGTTTGTTTCTTTAGATCTAAAGACTTAATTTGATCTTTTTTTTCTTTTATCTTATCTTTAATCAAATTATTCATTGTAGAAAAAATACGAATATCTAAAAGATCTTCGATAACTTCTCTACGATTTGAAGTAGTCAATTGCATAAACGGTACAAAAGAACTACTACCCAAAACAACAATTTGAGTAAATGATTATAATTAACCTTTAAAATATTTTCTTCAAGAATTTTTTGATTTGCACGATCATCAGATTCTTTATGGAGAAGTTTTCCCTCAACTTCAATATCAAAAATATTAGGTTTAATTCCTCTGCGCACCAAATACTTTTTATTATTTACGGAAAATTCAATTTCGACGAGACAATCTTTTTCATTTGAACTATTGACTAATTGAGGTTTATTAATTTTCCTAAAAGGTTTATTAAATAAACCAAAAGTCAATGCATCTAGAATTGTAGATTTACCAGATCCATTTGTTCCAATTATAAGATTTGTATTATACTTTTCAAAATCTACTTCAGTAAAATGATTTCCAGTTGACAGAAAATTTTTCCAGCGAATTTTATTGAAGACTAACATTATTTGGAGGAACTACAATATCGTTTGGTGTTATCACCGTGTATTTGTAATTATACATCTTACAAGTCTTTATTGCAAGTTGATCATCAACTTCTACAACGTCCATTTCACCATCTTCTTGATTTTCCAACATCCAGGCATATCTTATTGCATCATCCTCTTCCTCAAATAAAAATAAAACTTTATTTCCCTGAGAATCTTGGACAGCATATGCACCATCATCTTTTCTATCTTTTATGGTGAGAAGGAACATTACTCTACCTCGCAAGATTGCCTATAAAGATCTTGAAAAATGCCTTTTATAATACCTTTATTGAGACTACAGTCCGATTCTTCAATATAACGATTTAATATTGATATGGTATTTTCATCCTCAGTAACAGTAAATTCTTCATCATGATGTATCTCAAAATTTTCAATAATTTTTATTTCATGGGCACCAGATGAATAAAGTTTATCAACAAATTTTTCAAAATTTTTTATATTTGTTTTTTTACGAACAATAACTTTCACAATTTTATCCTTATAAAGGGATGCATTGAAAAGTTTATAATTAGTATCTTCATAATAAACGTTATAAAATAATTTATAAGGATTATTAATTTCAATAAGTTCTAAGGTATCCAAATCAAAGATATGAAATCCCCTGGTATCATCTACGTCATTCCAAAACATTTCATACGGGTTTCCCAAATAAAATATTTTTCCATTATTTGATCTTGTATGGTAATGTCCAGAAAAGACACGATCAAACTTCTCAAATATATCACAGTCCATACCATCTTCCATAATGTGACCCCTATGAGCTCTAAACCCATTGAGTTCAAGATGTCCCATTACACATTTACTGGAAGTATTCTGAATAACTTTTACCGTAGTGTCGTAATTTTCAGAGTTAATCCAAGGAACAAAAACAATTTTAAAATTATCTAATTTTACTTCTGCTATTTCACTATAAGTTTTAATATTTGAATATGTTTGAAGGAGAAGTTCGGGGGAATTAATATTATTAGTATTTTTATAATAACAATCATGATTACCAATAATCATATGAACTTGATAATCTTTAAGTCGATCAAAAACTACTCTTTTGGCCCATTCAAGGCTTTGATAATCTATTGATTTTGGACTATCAAAGGCATCACCCATATGAATTACCGATTCAACATTGTATTTTTTTAAATTTGGAAAAAATACATCATCATAAAATTTTTCAAAATAATCATGGAAATGTTTAGATCCTTTCCGACACCCATAATGAGTATCTGTAATAATTGCTACCTTCATTTATTGTTTCTATATTGAATAGCATCCTTAATAGTATTATAGTCCGAAGCACTGCCAAAAAGCAAGGTCTCATCAACCATCATAACTTCATCATATCCACTTCGCTCAATTATTTTTGTCTTAATTTCCAACTGTTTCTTTTCCTTAGAAATTCTCCTCAAAAAAGCGTAATGAATAATCTGAGTAAAATATGCAAAGGGATTTTTAGATTTTTCTGGATCAAAGTTGTGAATATACTGAACACAATTTTCAATACCATCAGAGATCATATCATCTCTAAACATGTAGTTGACAAAGTTTGGTTTGTAAGACAGGTGCGTGGCGATCTTTAGGAAGCATTCTCCTAGGTAGTTTGTAATCGGTGGTTTACCTTCCCAATGCTTTGCTCTATCTTCCCTTGTCGGTTTTCTAGAATTTTTATTAAAAAAATCTTTTTCAACTTTTTCCCTGTAAACAATTAATGCTTCAAGCGATTCTTTGTTATTTACGTAATGTTCTGATTTCTTTTTGGACATAACATTGGTTTTTTGATAACTTTAATTAATTAATATTATAGCACATTACACGAAAATAAAAAAAAGGCTTGACATATTGCAGAAAAGTCAGTAGACTACCTTTGTCCCGGTTGAAAGATAAGTTATATAGCTATTGAGAATTCTTAAATATATCTTCAAGTATTCTTCTAGACTCCTCTACGCCTGCTACATATCCCATTTTATTTGTATTTGATATTTTAACTTCATTCTCAGTAGTTATATTAGTAGATACTATGCCTTCATTACTATCTACAATATAATTATTATAAAGTTCTATTAATTTATCATCACTACATTCAGTCATAGTAATAATTTTATCTTCTTTTATAATAAAAAAATCTTCATTAGAAGTTTCAATCCAAGGTTTAACTTTTATAAAACTACCATGATTATTGTTAATAATTTTTATAATAACTGGATTTTGAAGAACGATTACTTGATCTCCATCATTTTCATCTATTACTATAAGTGAGAAGATTTCTTCACCAGATACTAATTTTAAAATACAGTAAAATTCTTCTCCCATTAGTTTTTTAGCGAAATGTTTACAATATCGTAATTAAAATTTTCTTCATTATAGACTTTGATTCTTTCTATTAAATGATTAAGTGTGTAATTTTTTCTTGACTTGTAACTAATATCATCGACAATGTCATATAAAGTTGCTTTTATTTTATTGTTACCTTTTCTTAAAACTCTTCCGATAGATTGGAGATTGCGGATTCTAGACTTTGAAGGTGAAGCAAAAATAACGTTATGTAAATTTTTAATGTTAATGCCTGTACTAAACGTTCCGTATGAAGCCACAATAATTGCATTATTTTCTTTCTCAGTAATTTCTCTAACTTTTTCTCGATCTTCAGTATCTACACCACCATGAACAAAAAATAAATGGCGATCTTCACTGATATTCTTATTTATTAATTCATATAAAGGTTGTCCATGACCTTCTACTCTTGAAAATAAAATTAAAGTATTACCTTTAAGATCGAGAGCAAGGTTTCTTATAAATTTATTCCTTCTCTCATGATTAATAATATATTGAACTTCTTCTTCAAAGTTTTCAAACCTATGTGGTGGGTGTTTCAATAGAAGCACATTAATATCCAATTTGGCAACATGCCCCTTTTTCATCAGTTCTTCTGTTCTGATGATTTTATATGAAGGACCGAATAAGCCTTCCAATACCCATTTATGAGTTTGAGTTCCATCAAGAGTTCCTGTAAAACCAAATCTATATTTTGCATCTGAAAGTTTTCCCATTATAGATATTAGAGACTTTGATTTAAACTGGTGTGCTTCATCTCCAACGACCACATTAAATCTTGAAAAATATTGACGAGGAAGTTTGTAGATGGACTGCCAGGTCGTTATGATGACCTGAGAATCTGTCTCTCTCTCTTTTCCCGCATATATCTTGTGGCAAAATGAACCTACGTCCCAACCATAGTCTGCAAAGTCTTTATACATCTGTTCTACTAGGGAAGTCGTCGGAACGACTATCAGAGTATTTTGCCCTCGCTCAACGTGATATCTCACAATCGAATATATCATCAGAGACTTTCCAGAAGCAGTTGGGGAT
>Ga0070754_10002479_pt1 | contig 13582 bp, 13 predicted proteins | sample VirMetDEL_Sep_01_FD_75181 | JGI IMG/M metagenome (GOLD analysis project Ga0070754, IMG submission 75181) | Aqueous microbial communities from the Delaware River and Bay under freshwater to marine salinity gradient to study organic matter... | ecosystem: Environmental > Aquatic > Marine >... | reverse complement strand
TTTAGATCAAAAGCATTAATAGCATTATCGGAAGACATAAGATCAAAAGCATTTTCATAGAAAGTATCAAGGGCTGTAAGTTTATCTGAAGATTGTTCTTTACTAAACTTATTATTGACAATATCGAGCATTTCTCTTCTTTTATCAAATCTTTTAAGCGTGATGTCGTCTGGCAAACGTAAATCCCGAACCTTAAAGTTTGGGCTTTCAGGATTACTACCGAGGCTAAAAGAACTATAAGAGGAAGAAAGATAGCCAGTACCAGCAAATTCATTAGCAACTTGTGGTACGGAAACGTATGGAGGTAATTTATTTCTAACTCCTAACTCATGGCTAACAATAGCACCGAAACTTGGGTATTGCAGGGCAGGGCTGGGTCTATAACCTGTAAACATATTGTTTGTCCCACGTTCATGGGCTGTTTCGCTATGGGTCATAGAATTTATAACTGTTATTTTATCAGCAATCTTTGCTGTTTCTGGTAAGTATTGACTAAATACTTCTCCAGTAATTTTTGTTTTTACAGTAGATAAAGGGCCTCTATATTCTACTGGGGCTAATGGTTTTGGCCCAAAGCTTTCTTGGTGGGCCATGCCGCCTGGAAGATAAATATAGATAACGCTTTGTGCTTTGGCATTAGGATTAAGATTATCCTCTGCTTTTGCTCGTAAATAACTCGGTAAACTTAAGCCTAGTCCACCGAGGCTACCTACTGTTAGAAAATTTCTTCTGTTCATGTGTTTGCTCCCTATACCTATTATAGGGTTTTGTTGTGAGTTGTCAAGCCGATCTAATAGGTCTGCTCTACTGTATAATTAGAGTATCCTAAATTTCTACCATATGTTTGTAGATTAGCCATTTCTGTTACTTGGGCACTTGTTATGTTTGGAGATCCTATTTTGAAAGTTGCCGTATTGTTTGGATCTGACATCAGAGGAGCACCTGCTGTAAGGAAACCTGAGGCAAATGCTATAAAATCATTTACCCCTGACTCACTTATGTTTGTAGTCATGATGTCATACTCAACACCATTTTTGACATTATTGTTCCATACATAGTTGCTAAAATCTATGTCGGGCACATTTTCAGTTAGAATATGGCTGATGCTGCTATTTGAAAGATCTATACCAGGAAGAGTTAGTGACGCCCTGACTTCTACCTTATTCTGAGTTCCCCAAGCATCTGTCCAATCATATAGTTGGTTTACATTTGTATAATCTAATGCATGCTCCCACGGATTATCCCAATTCTTTACATGGCATCTTAATCCTTCGTTTAGTTTCTTTAGATTTCCTGTTGTTTCTCTGGCGAACCTACATACTTCGTAACCTGTTTCTCTGAGGTCATAATCCGGTTGACCAAAGTGGAAGAATGTTGTTCTCTCAAAATCTCCATTAAACCATACTCTAATCTGGTACTCGGGCACAGTTGTTGAGACGCTTGCTGTTCCATTTTCCCAACACCAAACATCTCCAACTACATCTGGATTAAAAGTACTTGGGCTTTTTGAAACGATATAATAATCAACTGTCAAAGTATTTGGGTCATAGTTTGAAAGCTGTAATCCTAACTTTAGTTCACTATAACCAGTAGCAGAGTTAAAAGTAGTTCTTACTAAATTTTTAGTTGTCCCGTCAGATGGTGGCGGTATCATTGGTTTTTCTAATTGTAGCGTTCCTGTTGTACCTATAGCCATAGAAGACCAAGTAAAATATGTTCTAACATCAGGAATGTTTCTGCTGGCATGTATTGATAGATAGGTAGATGATCCGGTTTCGTTTAATTTCATTCCATCGACCCACGTTTTGTCACCAACAGTTATTGCAACAGCATAGGGAACTCCTACTCTAGATATTGTTGAGGTCTGTGAAGTTCCAGTTCCATTAGCTTCTGTGACTTCAATTGTAAATGATGATGTTTCTAATGTTGACGAGCTGCTAGAGGTTACTACAGCTTTAAAAGATTGGTAACTAGGCGTTAACCCAGTTAATGTATCTCCAACTTTCAAAAATACTGGAGCATCAGTTGTAACTGTATAAGTTTTACCAACACCAGTATAATAATTTACATCAAGATCAGGACTATAAGTAGCTGTAATAGAGTTAGGTATACCATAAAATCTGGTAATTATTTCTGGTATTGACGCTAATTCAGTTTGGGGATCCAGCGTTGTTGCTGTGCCTTTTGTTTTAACAGTAAATTCAAGATCCCATTCGCTTGGTCCGCTTTCATAAATTCCCTCAGGAATAGGACCATCATATCCCCCTATTCTGAAATATTCTGGAGGTGGAGGAGGACTTGTGCTTGGTGTTACGCTAATTGTCGGAGTGATTGATGGCGTTATGCTAATTGTCGGAGTGATTGACGGCGTTATGCTAATTGTCGGCGTAATTGATGGGGTTATTGATGGAGTTACACTAATTGTCGGCGTTATTGATGGAGTTACGCTAATCGTTGGTGTTATTGATGGAGTTACACTAATCGTTGGCGTTGGAGTTGGAGTAGGAGGAGGAGCAACATTAATTCGGAACGATTGACCAGTTTCAGAAAAAGTAGTAGTGAAGTTTTGGAAAGTGATTGTGCCGTTAGTAATAAGTTCCCCACTAAAAACCATTCTGTTGTTTATTTCGGTCCCTGATACATACTCGTTACTAAATTCCATATAGTTTGCTATTCTAAGCCTAAAATCGGCTGTGCCGGTGCTAGATATAGGGCGAAGAAGCACATAATCAGGGCCAAGCTTTGGAAGAGTATCTGTGAAGTAAACACGACAACCGTAAAAGGTCTTATATTCTGGTGGGTATACTTGTCTTGCATCAGTTAACGTTGGATTGATACCAGCTCTTAATTCGCTAAATGTAAAGGTGCTATAAGAAGTATATGATGGAATTGTTCCATTAAAAGAGCCGGTAGTTTCAATAACAGTATTGCCGTCTTCCTCAAAAATGTTGATTGTTATGCCAGGAGGAGCAGCACTAGCTGATACTGAAGGTGTTACACTAATAGTCGGAGTAATAGTTGGTGTTACACTTACTGTTGGAGTTACCGTTGCTGTTGGAGTCGCCGTTGCTGTTGGCGTAACAGTAGCGGTAGGAGTAACACTAGCAGTTGGCGTAACAGTAGATGTTGGCGTTACACTAATGGTGGGCGTTACGCTAATAGTAGGGGTTACACTAGCAGTTGGGGTAACGGTTGATGTTGGCGTAACAGTTGCCGTTGGCGTAACAGTTACTGTCGGCGTTACTGTTCTTGTTGGCGTAACTGTTGCTATTGGCGTAACAGTAGACGTAGGCGTTACACTAATCGTTGGAGTAACACTAATTGTTGGGGTTACGCTAGGGGTTGGAGTAACTGTTGGTGTGACGCTGGCTGTTGGTGTAGGGGTAGGAACTAATAGTTCTTCTTGACTACAGGAATCTGCTGAATCATCTGGACAAAGAGGAGCATTAAATTCTGCTGGAGGAGGATATATTACTCCTTTAGAAAGGTCTAGATCTCCTAATCTGATAGATGTTGCGGTAAGAACACTTCTTATGTTTGTAGAGGGCAATACATAAGTTATGTTGCCATGTAGTTTAGCCTGTACACCGCTTCCTGCTACATCAGTAGGTGCTGAAAAAAAGACAGGATTGTTGTTATCGTTGCCTAACACACCGGATACTGCTGTTAAAATCCTATTAGGATCATTATAAACTACAGCTCCGATAGTGTCTTTCCAATTGTTATGAGTGCTTTTAGGAGGTTGTGCTTGAATATTTTCTCCGATGGGCTTGTTTGGAAAAACGCTATCAGTGGCCATAGTAATTCCTTGTAATTAAGTAACATGTTAGTTATCTTAATAAATACACTAAAGCAAAAAGCAAGGAAAGTTTTTAGGCAAAAGACCCCTTGAATTTTATTTTCTCAGATAAATTCCTATGAAGTTTCATAAACCTAATCAAAATATCCGCAGTATCCTTAACATCCTTAATAGCATCATGAGCACCATCTTTGCTAATACCAAAATACTCCCGCAGAGTATCAAGTTTATAGCTTTTTAGCTCATTATTATGATTAAACCAGTAAAATACCAGATTTATCATATCTACTACATCTCTTGGATAAAAGATGTTACTATTTCCTTCTTTATTTACATTTTTATTCTTCTTACTCAAACGATTAATAATAGGAAGATCAAATCTGTAAATATTGTAACCAGCAGCAATTGGTGCAGAAAACTGGCTTTTCTTGGTGCTTCTGGTGTGATATTTGTCTAAATAATCAACAAACATCTTCCAGGCCACCTTCTGCTTGGGATAAGTCTGCCATTCTGCATAAACATCTTCTTTAGAACAACCCTTAACCTTTGCATGGAAATCCAGAATATCTGTTTTATACTCGTATTCTGGATCTTTTTCCATGACTTCAGGCTTAAAGTTGCAGCTAAATTCAGAGTTAGGAATAATTTCCAAGTTGATAGGATCAATCATTATAGCAGCCAACTGAACTGGGCTACATTCTTCGGGATTGCTTCCGTCTGTCTCAAAATCAAATACACAAATTTTGTTATAGTTCATTAGGCCTGTTCCTCGTCTTTTACTTCTACAATGTCTGCGTCTTTCAGCCCAATCCTACTGGCAGAAGAAGTAGATTGAGCATTCGTAAAACGACAGCAACTAACCTTAACTTTGGCTATTTTCTTGTATTCTGCGTTGTTGTGAGTAAAAACTGTACCATCTGCCAAAGTGCCAAAAGCAACCTTACTCATATTTGTACTCCTTGTTTAAGAATTTCTGAAATGTTCATAACTTTATCTAACATAGCGATACCAAGAATATCAAACTTGATAACGCCAATACTTTCTAAATCTTGCATTTCCATGCCTGCAATCATCTGCTTGTTTCTGGTATCATAAACCATTGGACAAGTTTGATTTAGTGGTTCGGAACTAATTGCGATACCAGCCGCATGTTTGCTTTGATTCGATTTAGTTCCTTCTAATCTAATAGCCTGCTCAAATCTTTTGGCAAGTGGTCCTTGAAGAACATTTTTATCGTCCAAATAACACCAATCGCTTAATTTGTCTCCATTATTCTCTAGAGTCCATCTTATAATAGACGCTTCTCCAGTGTCCTCTTTCATTTGTTGAAGTTCATCCGCAATCTTTGCTTCATCTGGAATGTTCTTTGTGATTTTATTCATTTCTTCAAAACTAATGTTTCCATAGGCTCTTAGAACATCCTTTAGTGCTCCTCGTCCTTTGATAGTATTGAAGGTAATCATCTGACTAACCTTGTCATTCCCATATTTATTCTTAATGTATTCTATGATCTCTTCTCTTTTGTCAATAGGAACATCAACGTCAATATCAGGCATAGATATGTGGTCAGCAGTATTACGACCAGCGTTATAGAACCTGTCAAATAACAGGCTATACTTAATGGGATCAATGCTAGTGATGCCAACAAGGTACGAAACGAGACACCCAGCAGCACTTCCTCTACCAGGTCCTGGCAACCATTTGTTTTCTTTGACATGATTCACAATATCCTGTACGATTAGAAAATAACTAGACAGATCGGCCCCTTGCAAAACTCCTAGTTCATACTTGATTCTATCAGTATAACTTCCGTGTAAAGATACATCTACTTTACCCTGTATTTTTTGTCTCCATCCGTCTCTACACAACTGACGTAAGTATTCGTCTGGATCATATCCGTCTGGACAACTAAAAGGAGGAAGTTTAGGCTTGCTGTTAATCTCATAATCTTCTATCATTTCATTAACAAGATTAGTATTTTCAATGTGTTCTTCTTTGTGAAGTTCGTTGATTTCTTCTTGTGATAAAATGTGGAAATTATTTGAAGAAAAGAAACATTCTACTGGGACCTTTTCTCCTACGCTTAATTTTCTGCTAATCTCTGGCATGGTTGTTTTTAGGTTGTTGCAGAGCAGAATCCTCTGGTCATCTGCGTCTTCACGCCTAGCATAATGAGCATCTGGAGTACAAATAACTTTTACTCCGCACTTTTTAGCTACATCTTCAACAGCATTTGATAAATCTTCTTGAACAGGAGTATTCTCTTTATCCATCAGTTGATACTCAAGAAACACATTCTCCTGCCCGAAAATTTCTTTGAGTTTTTCAACACATTCTATCCCTATCTTCTCATAACCGGCGACCATCTTATCTTCTTGACAGATTTTGTTTGCCAAGTTTGATCCAAGATGACCAGTAATACAAATTAGATCCTGAGAAAATTTGCCGATAGTATTGAGATCCAACCTTGGTTTGTGGTAGAAAAAATCCGGCTTATTAGATTCACTCACAAGCTGAATAAGATTAAGCCAACCATTATAGTTTTTGGCAAGAACCAGCATGTGGCTCAATGAACCATTCTCTTTAGTTTTTATGGATGGATCATCTTCGCAAACATAAAGCTCACAACCAAGAATAGGCTTGATGCCGTTCTTTTTCATTGTGCTATGAAACTGAACATGGCCGGCAATGTTGCCGTGGTCCGTTAAAGCACAGGCTGTTGCTTCAATCTCGTTAATTCTTTTGGCAATTTGTTTAGGCTGACTGAGCCCATCCAACAAACTGTAGTGACTATGACAATGTAATGGTATGTATTTTTTCATTCTGTGCTACCAGGGGCTTTGTACTTACCTACATTATAGCCCTCCTTTTGGTACTTGTCAACTGTACCCTTCATTCCTAAAAGATCTATGCTATATTTTAGTTCTTCGCACATTGTCATCGGCAATCCATGAGGAGTTCTTTGACCATCTCTATACTCTATCTCTGCATTTGGGAAATAATTCTTACCAAAATGGCATAGTTTAGTACACTTCCAACTTTTGCTCAATCTTGGTCTTGTGCAGCTCTTAATTTCTTGGAATTTTTTACGAATCATGTCTTCTGTCTCAGGAAGTTGACTCTTATCATAATTCATACTAAAAATACCACCATCATTGATAAAATAAATACTAACAATAACGTGGTCAATATCAGGATAAAGCTGACTTGCTGCATAATGATACATGCGGAGTTGAGGGTCTTTTTCTAATTTTTTGAAGGTCTTCTCTTCTCCTGTTGCCCAATCTAACCTTTTACCAGTTTTGTAATCAATAATCTCAATAGTATTAGAATTAGGTTGAGCAATAAGATCAATAGTTCCTTTGATGGCTAAATATCCCTTCAGATCATCTCCGTAATCATAATAAGCCCAAGGTTTTTTGATCTCAATATCAAAATGCTGCTCTGGTTGTAGAATTTTCTGATTTCTTGGGTCAAAATTCCCATTCTGAACCGTAATAGCTTTGTCTACCCATTTTTTACAATGTTTTAGGTCTAGAGGCTTCCAATCGTGATGTGTAAATCTACTAGTATAAAACTCATAAACCTGTTCTGTTATTTTTTCTACATCATGGTCTATAGTATTTATTTCTCCACACATTTCATCATTGACAAACATTTCACCCTTAGCTGCTGCTACAGAAATATCCGCAAGAATTTCCATAACTTTGTGAACAATAGTCCCTTTATCAGCTTTTTGGTTAGATGGAGATCTTAAGCCCAGATTATACTCAATAAAGTATTGCTGTTCGCACATACAATGCGTACCGTAGCTACTACTTCTCAGGTAGGTTATTATCATACTTCTATATGTCTCCACCTTCTTTCAACTTTAATGTCATAAATAGTATCACTATTCACATTAAACCATCTACCCAAAAAAGCATTAACTCCATGTCCATTGTGTCTTTTTAAGAATTTCTTAATAAGTATCACTTCTTGTTCTGTTAGAATGCTACTTGAATGTTTTTCTCCTCTAGAGACCCTTCCTGCTTTGACCTTGTCATTCATGTTGTCTTGCTGTGTTCCGAGTTCTAGGTGTTCTGGATTTACGCAGGATGGGTTGTGGCATTTATGTCTAACTATCAATCCTTCTGGTATAGGTCCATTTAAGTATTCATAAATCCAGCGATGAGAACGGTAATGTTTGTTATCCCAAAATATTCCATATCCATCTTGGTTTTTGGCAGCAATCCAATTATAACACCCCGAGATCGGATCAATCTCGTATTTGGTATGAAATCTTTCTATGTGGCTAATTTTTAATTTTGGCATTATAGCCTCTTATTCTGTAATATGTAACTGATAACAACTCTCCATTGTTCTTCGATAGTCATGTTTTGATTATCAACTACAAGATGAAAATTACTAGGATCGTAATTTTCTGGGTCAAGTGCCGTTTCGCTTGCGTGATCTGAGTTGTAGAGATTTCTTGTTAGTTTGATAACTGTGCCACCTGCTTTTTTGACCGCTTCTACTTCGTTTGGAAAGCGGCAATCCCCAATTAAGGCCACTAAAGGATTGTCTTGTTGAATTCTACGAATTGTAGCGTCTGCCCATACATTGTTTTGTATACTTCTAAAGAATTCTGTGCCGACTGTTTGTAATACTTGCCTTGCTGTCATTTGATTACCATCTTTATAACAGTTTACAAGTTCATTTTTTTGATCATCTGTACCGTGACATTGTTCAAACGACAAACCCAAAATATCCATACAAAGATTCTTAAGAGGATCAGCAAAGTTGTAAATAACCGCTTGGTCTTCAAGTTGTTCCAAATCATAGATAAAATTCACAACCTGTGTACATAGCGTACTTTTTCCAGATTGTTTGCGACCAGCGAAAGCTATGATACTCATGTTAATTTCTCCAGTAATGGTTTAATTTCCTGATTGATTTCCTCTATGCTCATTTCGCCAACATCAGATTTACTAATTGTTGGAATAAAAACGTTGTATGTATTTTGGCATTTTTCCTTTATTTGCTGTGCTGCTTTTTTTCCTGCTTCGTCGTTATCTGTGAGAACCACAAGGTTCATCGCGCCGCTTCCGTCTAATAGAACTTTTTGTCGGTCAGTCATACTAGCCCCATAAATAGCCAAACTATTATGAATACCAGCTTCTTCTAGCCTCCAAACATTGCCTGGACTTTCTACAATAATAGCAGTCAAACTTTCTAAAATATGTTCTTTAGCGAACCAGTAGTTGTACAAACTAAATTGAGTTTTGAAGTTAGCACTATGTTTCCATTTACTGTGTTTCCAAGCATCATCCTTGCTAACGCAACTATGCTCTGGATTATGAAAGCAGTTACATTCTGAACACTTTTCAAAAATGCTTCTACCAGAGCATCCAACCATACTATTATAGTCCTTGTCATAGATAGGCACAACAACGCGATTATACATCTCTTTATTTGGGTTATTACATAATCCCACATCATACTTCTTTAAGATTTCTGGAGAGTATTCTCTATCAATAAAGTATTGAGCAGGAATCTGAAGGGTTTTTATTACCAACTCTCTTGGTATCTTTTGTTGCTTTTCTTCTTCTTTGTCCTTGACATAATTCATAATACTGGTGAAACTTTGTTTGTTTCTATCAGATCTTGAAATGTGAAGGTTCTTTAGATCTTGCTTGGTAAATTCTGTAGCAAACTGTACTGCTTCTTCAAATGATACTGTTTGATCGTCAGGTTTTTCCCAGTTGTATTTTTGGTTACTCAATACTCCTCTAATAAAGCCAAGAACTGAAGGCTTAAAGTACATCTCACAGCCATGAGTTCTACACTTCCAATTTCCTCTATAGGAGTTTCCTTCTGGATAAAGGCTAATAGCAGAAGGATTATCGCCGCCATGTATAGGACAGCACATCGAATACATTCTGCCGTTATCTTTATATTCCAATTGTAGTAAATCAAACAGTCCCTCAATATCATCACAAACTAAATCGCACAGAGCTTTTAGTTTTGCTTGATCAGTTAAAGGGGATCTCTTCTTCATAGTCATGGTCTTCATTAATTACAAATCCTTCGTCATCATCGCCTTTATTGTTCATCAATTCCAAACGTGTTTTACCTTCAGTAATCTTAGCACACCAGCCCTGCATGTTACAGTTGATGTAGTCGTTGTCATACAAGCCGCCACCATGACGAGCAATCAGAGGAACAAGTTTTCTGTTTCCGTTTTTGGGTCCGTCTTCTGCTATTTCTTCGTCGCTTTTTCGCTTGAAGATGGTAAAGTTAGAACACAACCAAATGATTCGGTCAGAACCACTCGCTGAATCTGTGCTTTCTTTCGTTATACCGTCTCTATTTAACTGAATGAACGCAACTATGGGAACTTTAAACTTGACCGCGAAATTGTGTAATTGTGTCATCATAAACCCAAGCACCTGATACTCTTTAAGGTCTTGAGTCATACCGCTGGTATCCATCAGTTTTAGGTAGTCATAAAAGATAACACAATCTTTTGCTGTCCCATCGTCGTTCAGTCCTACCTCTTTGACTATCCATCTTTTCATGATGCTCATTTGATCTTCAAATGGCTTACCAGCAATAGTTTTGTAAAAAAGTTTTGTGTTTTTGAGTTCGTTAACAGCGTTTTCTACTCTTGATTCTTTGTCAGGGTTATCTCCGAATTTACCAGTTTCGATGTCGCTGATCTCTGTTTCTGTCATCATAGCCAGCACACGGTTGAAATGGTCTTCTTTACTCATTTCTGTGTCCATGTTCAACACAGGAATACCTTTAGAAGCTATGTACTGACCCATGTTATCAGCAAGAAGAGTTTTACCAGTTTTAGGTCTAGCACCTATAACATTAACTGTACCTCTTCTTAAGCCACCACCAATAGATTGATCATAAATAGGAAAACCAGTAGGAATACCTACTTGATCAATAGGATTCTCTTTTAGCTCTTGGATATAATCATCTAGACCATCTCCGATAAGACTAGGAGCCTCATCACTATCATTCAACAGATTAGTAAAATTGAATACGGTATCTTCTGCAACAGCAAGAATAGAACCAACACTTTCGCTACCATTGATCTCAAGTAGTTTGTCTTGGGCAGAACCAAGTTCTTTTCTAAGAAGACGAGCAATCTCAAGTTTTCTAATCTTACCAGCAAACTTGCGAACATTACCAAAGTTTACTGGAAAATCAATAATAGCCCGTAAATGTTGTGCTTCTTGTTTCTTGTGTAGAATAGCGGCTAGTTCGAGTTCTTCGGCAACAGAATAAACAGAGGCGATATCTATCTCTGAATTGTTTTCACACAAATGCTTCAAGCACTTATAGATAACAACATTGCTATCAATAGTAAACGAAGATTCGGAAATAATATCAGACACTTCTAGATAAGCATTTTCCCCATACGAGAAAATACCCGCTAGAACCGCTCTCTCTGCTGATGGATCATTTAGCATGTCTTATCCTGATGTCGCCGCACATTTATTGCACTTGTGTCTTTCTGGATTATCTACCAGAGAAGAACTGACTTCTTCGTTTTTACCACACACTCTACATCTTACTTGAATGAGGCCAGACGGTCTACCTCTATCGGTAGGTTGTGCTTCTCCCCATAATAGTTTGTCTATCTTACTATCTTGTCTATGCATGTTTCTTTCACTCATGCTGTCAAACTTATTTATTTGTTTTTTAGGCTGTGGCTTAGTTTTCTTTTGGGCTTTCTTCCTCTTTGTTTTAGTAGAAGATGCACCCTCTTCATATTGTAGTTCTTCTTCGTCGTCTGTCAAGCCCTTCTGGAGGATTGCTATCAAAGCCATAATGTCTTCTTTTTCAAGTCCCATTTTTTACCTCTGTACTTTAATGAAATGACTGCTATTTATTTTTGGTTGTGTGTTAGGGTATAACACATAATCAAATGCTTCTTTTATAGCTTCCTGTGTTGTTTTCCAACATACATTGGATGGTTCCAATTCATTTACATATTCTTGTGAATAATACTCTAAAGTTTTTGACAAATTTTCTATATTGTCACACCCTATTACTGTCCAATCTTTATGTTGTTTAGCAAGAAAATATGCGACTTCGCCATTCCCACATTCGTAATCCAATATCTTTAACTTAATTGTAGGTAAATACTCAGCTACTTCATATTTATCCATGTTTTACCTTTGTTCTTTGTATTGCTAATAGTATGTCAGCCAGATTCTTGATGTTATTGGCTAAAAAACCTAGCCTGTCCATTCTTTGTTTAGCATATTTTTTGATTTTATTCAAGGATGTTGCTTTTTCATTTCCGTTGATCGCTTGATAACTTTTTTCGACGTAACCATAACCTTTGTAGTTATTAATTTCGTTTGCTATCACTTCTTTAACTGTTTCGTCTGCCCAATTATGTCTTGCCTGCTCTCTATTAATAGTTCTTTGGATATGAAAAGCAAATTGACCCAATCTCATAGAAATTTGGGCACAGTCTTCTGGGCTTAGTTTTTCAATAGCATCTCTATTCATTGTGAGATACTCTTGTAATTCAATTTCTTGGAAAGCGCTTTCAGAATACACAGGCATACCAATACCTTTTTCGTATTCATCAAGAATGTCATCCCAGTATTTGACTTCATCTTTACTCTTCATGCAGAATGTTCCTCCATTCCTCATCTGTTTTATCAAAAGGGAATACTATATGTTTGATTCCATTTTGTTCACACCATTCTTTTTTCTCTATGTCTCTTTTCTTTGCTTTTGTAAAAGAAACCAAGTTAGTATGATAAAAAGGAATAAACTTATAGTGCTGTTCTCCATGTACTTCTACACAAATCTTTTTTAAGGGAAGATAGAAATCCATGTATAGAGTAACACCTTTTCTCAAAGGCATAGAAACTTCTTCAAGAATTTGCAGAGTTGGATATTCTTCTTTGAGCAGCATTCGTGCTCGTAGATGTAGCTCTGACTTATTTGCTGTTCCGTAAGCTACGTTTCCAGTAAGTAACCAATTCAAATTGTTTCCATCTAAATCTTTGATTAGCATTTTACACCCATCATTTCCTTGACCTGCTTTAGTAAATCATCATAAACTTCTGGATTCTCAGCGATGTATTTTTTAACTTTCTCCAAACCCTGGAACTTAGGCTTGTCTTCTAAATGAGTCAGAGTAAACCATGCTCCAGCCTTGCTGATGATACCAAAATCCGATGCTAGTTGGGCTATCTCAGTATACTTATCAATACCTTGACCATAGCGAATATAACTGGTCATGCTTGCCCCAGGAGCACCTAGAGCAGAGCATACTACTTGCCATTCAACTTCCTGACCAACAGGAGTAGTATCAGAACCTAATGTCCAAGGACTAAACTTTTTAGCCCTTAACTTAATATCCGTCTGATAAGCAATAGCCTGACCAGATTTCTCCTTAAACTCAGCCCCATACCCAGTAGGATTACCCATTAAATGAGTAATACCAATAACAATATTTTTATTAACAGGAATAACATTAGCTACCTTTCTGCAAAATTTAGCCAGCAACTTAGCACCATCTGCTCGTTGCATCTTATTCATATCGCTCGTAATTTCTGCTTCAGTACAAAGAGCAGAATAACTATCTATAATCACCACAGACCCAGGAACTTCATTGATGAGTTTTTCAGCAATCTGTAAGTATTCTTCTGCGTGTAGGATTTTACCCTGCTGAGAACCAATCACATGAAATTTGTCTGGATTTAGGTGAGGAATACCTTCTAAGTCTCTCTTCTTCAGTCTACCCTCAATGTTTAGATAGTA
>Ga0070754_10002478_pt1 | contig 13588 bp, 3 predicted proteins | sample VirMetDEL_Sep_01_FD_75181 | JGI IMG/M metagenome (GOLD analysis project Ga0070754, IMG submission 75181) | Aqueous microbial communities from the Delaware River and Bay under freshwater to marine salinity gradient to study organic matter... | ecosystem: Environmental > Aquatic > Marine > Coastal... | reverse complement strand
TTAGACAAAAAAGAAACATCATTATTAAAACGTATTAAGCGAGCTCGTAAAAAAGGTGATAAAGGTCTTGTAGATAAATTAATGTCAGAGTTTTATGATTATCAAGACGGTAAAAAAGCTAAAGAAGATTTATTAGGTTTATCTAATCAACAATTATCTCAAGAAAAAGAAGATGTTGAAAATAAGATAAAAGAATTAGGTGATGAACCTAATGTGTTTGCTGCTCAAAGATTAGGTAATAGACTTAAAACTATTAATGAAGAAATAGCTCTTAGAGAAAGTAAAGAAAAGAAAGATAAACGTACTACTGAATTAAAAAGAAAGCAAGAAATTAGGCGTAAGAGAAGAAAGGCTAAAAAGAAGCCTGAATTAACTACAGAAGAAGTTAAAGCTAAACGTGTAGCTTTAGAAGAAGATACTCGTACAACAGAAAAACTTGATAATGATGTTGCTGAAACATTTGAAACTTCATTTGATGAGGTTTCTGCTATTGATAATTTATTAGAACAAAATCTAACAGATGAAATAGCTGAGGTATTAAACGAAGGATTACCAGAAGATGTTAGTCCAGAGTTATTACAAAAATTAGATTATTATATTGATAATGTATTAGATGTATTGTCAGATAATTTCCCTGGCAGTGAATACGCAGAAGCTATATATGATGGTTTACTTGATATTAAAACAGAAATAGATAACGAATATGAAAGCACGTATGGACAACAAGCAGAAGCTCAAGAGCAATTTGAAGAAGAGGGCATTAGAGAAGAAGAACCAACAGCTACCGAAGAAGAAGTAGAAATATATTTTGATAAAGAAAAACAAGATAAAGCTAAACGTTTAGTTGAGGAAGGCTTGGATCGTTTAAAAAATATTAAAATATATGATGATTTTACTTATGAGATAATTAATAAGTCTAATTCAATACATGGAGATAGAAATGAAGACCATATAGATTATATGGCTCAGAATATGGGGTTGAAAAAAAATAGAAAAGGTGTAGATTCAAATGTTGAGTATAAAATACCTTTAGAATATAATGAGGATTATTTAGTTCCTTTAAATAGTTTTGAAAAAAATAAAATTGCAGAAGATGATCTTAGAACGGCAAAGCAGGTTGAAAAAGATATTTTATTAAAAAGTAGTGCTATAACCATTCCAGAAGAAGGAGAGTCTACAAAAGTTTATACTACAAAAGAAGCAGAAGATAGGTTAAAAAAATATGAAAAAGATCATGAAGCATATTTAAAAGAGATTGAACGCATAGAATTAGAAAAGTATATATATTCTTATAAAGTAAGAAAAGAAAAAGAACAAGCAAAAGAAAATATATTTGAAGATATTGAATTTGAAGAAGTTGCTGTTCCACAAGATATTAAAGAGCAAGGTGTTGATAAATTAATGGCTTGGCTTAGCAATATACCGACAGACGCAACTCAAGAACAAATTGATGCTTATACTCAAGAACTTGCAAATAAATTAGAAGCTGAATCTTTAAAAGATAAAGAAGATACTACTGATGAGGGTGTTGCTCAAAGAGTATTTGCAAATGTAGATAATGGTGGTTTAATTTCACAAAATCCAGAACTACATAATAAAATTAAAAAACACTTTAGAAATATATTTCCTAATTTAAGTGTGGCAGAAGTTGATAGGATCATAAGTAAGTATGGTGGTAAAGTATTAGGTAGATTATCTGAATTAGGTATTGAAATAGATAAAAATAGTGCTGTACAAAGTACTATTATACATGAGTATGCAGAAGCTTGGATTGATGTAATGGGTATTAACCATCCACTTGTTCAATTAGGATTAGAACAAATGAGAGATACTGATTTACACGAACAAGCTAAAGTATTATATCCTCATTTATCTGAACAAGAACAATTAAAAGAAGCCTTTGCAGAGGCTTTAGCTATAAGCTCACTTAACAAACTACAGACTAAATTTGAAGGTACTCGATTTAAAAAGTTTGTTGCGTTAGCTAAGCGTGTTTGGAATTGGATTAGAAATCGATTTACCAAACAAAAATCGAGAGATATTGTTGAGCTTGTATCTGACTCTTTTGTTAAAGGTAAGAAGTCCTATAGCATTGATAATAGTTCTATTAAAGGAATTAAAGAGCAACGTACAGCAACAAGAAAAAGCTCTCGATTTTCTAAAGCATTAGACATTGTAAACGTTGGTTTAATCTTACATCGTTTACAACTCAAAAATAATGACAAGGTAAAAAATAAATTAGATGAAAGATTACAAGGTTTACCAGATGCTATTAAACAAAAGATTTTAAATCAGTTTAAGGGTAAAGTATCTAAATATAAAGGATTTGAAAATAAAGCTTATCGTGATCTTCTGTATAGATACTATGCTGAGAAATCTAATTTAATGCCTGATAATACGAATATGATGTATGAGGGTATTAATCTTAATCTACCACAAGCTTCAAGATTTGAAACTAAAGAACAATTAGATAATGCTATTATTACTCCGGAAGATATAAATGTATTTCAGAAGTTAATTGAGCAGAATGATAAAGAACTAAAAACTTTTGTAGATAAGATTATTACAGAGATGTATAACTTGCCTATTGAAAGTAATAACTTGGCAGAGTTTTTAGATGCTGAACAATCTATTTTAGAGCAACAAGAAAATAAAAATCATATCAAAGCTGATAAAAGAGTAAATGCTTCAGTAAATAACATTATATCATCTATATTAGACCAAGATGGAAATCTGATTAATAAGGATAGATTATTCAATTATATTACTTACAAAGCTAATAATGCTATTAGTGCTGAAGATTTTGTAAGTGATTTAATATATGATGCTCAAGATAGGGTAGATGCTAATGGAAATATTGTAAAATATGGAGATATAGCAGCTCAAAGATTGCTTCAAATTATTGATGGTATTAAATCTAAAAATGAAGCAACTTATAGAGGTTTAATAAATTCATTAAGCTCATTAACAAGTTATCTATATATAGCTACTTTAGTTGAGTCAGAAGAATTTGCTCCAACTCCTGAACAAGAATTTGAGGGTAAGACTAAAGAGGTTAAAAAGAGGGTTAAATTTCAAATTGTAAATAAAGATAATCAGATAGGTGGCAAATTAGATATAGTTAAAAGTAGATTAAAGAGTAAGATAGGAACTCAAGAGGGTAATAGATTTTTAAATAAATTAAAGCGTAAAGCTTTTCAAGACCCTGTAACAGGAACTTGGACATCACAATTAGCACAAGGTATTGCACAAAACAATCCTGATGTTATAGATAATATTGCTACAAATTTATCTGCTGTATTAGATATTAAAATTAACCCAGAAGATATACAAGGTTTAGCTGATGCTTTTGGTGGGCCAATAAAGTTTGCAAATAGATTAGAAAGTAAGTTTGCAAGTGTTTATAGTGTATTAGATGGCAAGTATGAGGTAGAGCAAATAGATTCTACTTTGTCAAGAATATTAGAATACTTTGAAGAAACTACACAATTAAAAAATAACTTTTTAAATAGAAATAATAATTCTATTACAACTACTCAAAATGGTCATTACATTATGAGAAAGCTTGCTCGTTTACAAGCTAAAAGAGTAGATCCTGATACTGGCAAAAAAGTATTCAAGACAAAAGAATTAGAGATAAAACAAAAAAGTCCTTATTATGAAAACAATCCGTTAATTGAAAAAGGTAAAAATTGGATAGGTAAAGGAAAATTAAAGTATGGCAAGTTTGATGCTGTTAGCAATATAACAAACAATACTAATAAAGAATATTCCTATATGTCTGCTAAAGACTATTTGCTTAATCAATTTTTTATGTATGCTACAAATCAATCTGGCGTATCTTACAATCAGACTTTTGGTATTAAATCTAATAGAGATAGTATTAGTTTATTTAATGTTCCTAAATACACTAAATCTGAACTAAAAACTCACTATGATAATCAAGCTAAGATGCTTGACAAAATCTATCAAGAATTAACCAGAGGTGCTACGCAAGAACAGAAAGATGCTTTAGCAAAAGGTCTTGAAGATATGTTTTTACATAAGGTTGTTAATGGTAAAGTAGTTAGTGGGTTCATGCATCCTTCACATCAAAATGAAATCCAAGAGATTCAAAAGATGTTAAAAGAAATTGATTACAAAGATTTTATCCTTGAGTCACAAACTAAAGAAACCAAGTCAATACATCCAGCTTCTGAAATTGTTGAAATGTTCTATTATACAGAGGCTTTAAATAGAACATCTTTAAATGATATATTCTCTGGTAACTCATTATGGTTTAAATCTCCACAAAAAGATACAAAAAGAAGAAGTGGGGCTGATAGTACTGGACTACAAGATGATATAGGTGGAGAGATTAAGTTTATCCAATTTAACTCTGTATTACCTAATGGTGATATTATTGCTGATTCCTTAGATTTTAACAGTCCTACTCTTTATGAAAACCAAAAAACTAATAGAGGTGATATAGATAATGTAGGAGAAAGTGCTAAGGATCAAATCTACCAAGTTTTACCTGATGGAAAACTTCTGTACTTAAAGAATTTATCTTTAAATGTTTCTGGACAAATTGATAACCATACATTAACTTCTTATGGAGAAGTGTATAATCGTATAGGTAATGCTTTAATTAAGATACAAAATCAGTTCCCTAACGTACAAATAAAATTATTTGATGATAATGTATCAAAAGGTACTTGGAAAGCAAATAAAAATTGGGATTTAAATGAGTTATTAGATACTGTAGAAAATACAGAAGATTTAACAAGTTTTGTTGAGGGATTAGATTCTATAGATGTTCATGGTCATACTACATTAAATCAATCACATAAGACTTTAAAAAGCCCAAATAAACAAACTACTATATTGGGTACTCAATTAGGATTAGTTCAATTTAATAATTTGTCAGTTGAATTGCAAAAACCATTTGAAGATGCTGTTTTAGATTTTCTTAAAAAAGATATAGCTGGAACTATAGATAACAATGGAAATATTATTAGCAAATTAATGGGTGTTAATAATATTACAACTTCATTAGCTAATGACTTAAATGATAGGGAAGCCTCTGTCAGTACAGAGTTATTAGAAGAAGTTATTAAATATAATCAAGAAAATCCTGGTAATGAAATTGTATCATTGGATCATCCACATTTAAGAAGGTTGACTGAACAACATATTTCAAGTCAATTAACTAAGCGTGGTATTAGAGTTGAAATGGCTGGTGATTTTTTTGTGCAATTACCTGATTTAAATACTGCTCAAAGAAAAGTTCAAGACCAATTAGCTATGGATGAAATTGCTGTTGGTTGGAAATTTATATTCCCTAAAAATCCATTTGTAGGGCAAACTAATCAGATAAAGCCAGAAATGCAAGAGCAAGTAGATAATTTCTTAAAAGGTGAAAATAATAAAATAGTTGCTTTACGTATTCCTACTTCTGGTGAAATGAGTGTTGTTGGTGGGAAGATAGCTAAGATATTAAATACTGACTCTAATCAGGCAATACTCTCAAAAAGATTTCATGAAACTTCTGGTTCTGATAATGATGGAGATAAAGCAATGATTTATCGTAGAGCTATTAATGCTGAAGGTCAATTCTTAAAAGGAACTACTTCTATTGGTGGCAAAGTAAGTATTACTAATTCACAATCAGCTATATTTGATTCGCTATATGAAAATGTAACACAACAAGAATTTATTGATAAGCAACAAGGTGTTGGTAGGGATATTACATTAGAAGATTTTGATAAGTATTTAACTGATATTGCTGTTAAAAAGAAATTAATTAAACCAGAAGATGTAAAAGAAGATGGTGTTGCTGAGGGTGATTTTAAAACTAATTCAATTAATGCTGTTTCTAATCGTTCTGTTGATATGTCTTTTGGAGCTGATGCTACTGGAAGGTTTTCGATAGCAAGTAAAGTTACATCATTACTTTCTCAATATAAAGATAAAGTAAAGAAGCCTATTAAATGGGTAAATGAAAATGGTCAAGAGGAAGATTTAATAGATTTTGTTAATACTGAAAATTTTGATATAGCAGTATTATTACAAGCTGCTTTAGATATGGGTAATAATCCTATATTAACAGTTATGGGTATTAATAGCCATAATATTAACGTAGTTAATTTAGGTTTATCTCTTGGTAAAAGTTTAGGGGATATGATTGATGTTGTTAATGATCCAGAAGTAATGGATATGATTCAGCAAGTTGAAGATGGTACAAATAGTTTCTCAACTGAAAGGGCTCCTAATCTTGATGCCATTGTAGCTAAACAATTCTATAAAGGTAAAGGTGTAGAAAAAAGATATTATAGCTTTCCTGAAATGAAAGAAATGTATAGCAATGGAAAGTATAACTTTATTCAGTTATATAAGACTGCTCAAGATTTAAGTATGTTAATTAGGTTTGTGCAATTAGATAAGAGCATTCCTAATAATGCTAAAGATATTTTCTTGATGGAAAATATGAAATCATTTGGTTTAGATAAAATCAATCTTACAACTGACTTTATTACATCAAATAGATTATATACTGACCCAGAGGCCGGTAGATTAACAGTATTGCAAGATGCAAGAAATATAATGGATAACCATTTAGTTACTGCTAATAGACTTTTAAATAAAGAGATATTGCGTTTAGCTAAAGGTGTTGCTAAATCTAAATTTGATGAAGATGCTATCTTTAAGTCTACTGATGAAGTAGTTACACATATGATTGCACAAAATCAAATCAATAAGCAACGAGGTAATATTGAAGAGTTTATTGATAATACTCAAGATAAATTAGCCTCTATAAGAGAGAATGCTTTTGGTCAACCAGTACAATTAAGTGCTGAAGTAAGAGATGCTATTGATACTACAGCTAATTTTGAACAAGCAAAACAAGATTTGATTGATAGTTATGGTTATTCAAAGGCAAGAGCTACTCGTGAGATTAATGAAGCTAAACAATTAATTGAAGCACAAAATCAAGCAGAGGCTTTAAAAGGAAATACATTTATTGAAAACTTAAATGTTAAATATCAAAAAGATAAAGGCAAAATTGTTAAAGATGAAAACGATATGCCTATTGTTACTGATGTTACATTTGGTGAAGCTTACAGAAATGATAAGAAGCTAATGATGAAAGTTCGTGAGGACTTTAAAAAGCTACAAGAATTAGATGGTGAGTTAGCTCAAGATATTATAGATTATCAGTTATATAGATATGGTGTTAATAATAAGATAGGTAGCTTTATAGATGTTCTCCCTATGGATATTAATATTCAGTTTATGAAAGACTCTTCTGTTGCTTTAAATCAACAAGATTGGATTCAAAACAATTTAGGAAGAATTAAAGATGCTGTTAAATTTTATAATCAAAATCGTTTAGCGAAATTTGAAGCAGAAGATTATAAAGGATTTAGTAGGGGAGATAAGTTTATTCAGTATAATACTGATGGAATGTTAAATAATGAAACAAGTTTGCCAACTGTTGAAGAGTTTGTTGATATGACAACTGGTAAAGTTTTAACACAAGAAGAAATAGATTTAAAAAATAAATGTAAAAGATAATGCCTTTAATTTGTCCAAATACTAACCATCCTGATTGGAAAGCATTAGTCAATAAATATGGCGAAGATGCTGCTTGGAAATTATATTTTGAGAATTACCAAAAAATTCCTAATCCTGATATATCTAAAAAAGCAGATAAAATTAAGATTAAGGCAAGTCATTCAGTAATGGGTACAAGTTATGATTCAAAAAGTACTATGGATCATATGGACAAACACCCAGAAGTTGTTAGTGGTATGATGGACGATTTAGCTAAACATTATCCTAATGTTCGTATAGCTAAAGATAAAGTAATAGCACAAGATGGTACTACTTGGGTTGTTCCTAAAGATAAGAAAGGAGTACATATAAAGTCTGCTATTGTATCGGCTATTGCTTATGGTAATGATGCTTATGTAGAAACAATACCACATGAATATGCTCACGAATATGTAGATATGTTTGAGAATGCTCCTATTGTTCAAGAGGGTATTAAGATGTATGGTAGTAAGGAAAAGCTTGTTACAATGATTGGTAGAAAGTATGCTGGACAAAAAATGTCTAAATCATACGATAGTTGGAATACACGATTTTGGAATTGGTTAAAAGGTATATTTAGAGGTAAACCATTATTAGATAGATTAACTGATTCGTTTGCTAAGAATGAATACTTAGGAGATCCTGCGATTGTTAAAGGAACAAATGTTAATTATCAATCATCAGTTAAGCCAATGGTTAAAGATTATAGTGCTGCTGATTTTAATGAGAATATGGCTGAAGCTTCTGAAACAGTTAAATATAAGTCTATAGAACAGACTAATAAAGAGGTTAAAGATGATTTTATAAAAAGTAATGTAATTACTAAAGAGAAATTTGATAATGTTATTAACCTTACCAAGTCTTTTCTTACCAATAATTTTGCTAAACCACTTGCTGATTATGTATCAGATATTTCAGAGTCTTTAATTAAGCTTAAAGATAGTCAGTATATAAATACTATTAAAGAAAGATTAGCTCCTTATAATAAGCCAGAACTTAATTCTATAAGTAGAGAAGAAGCTTTATCTATTATTGAGGGTATAATCGCCGATAAAGAAAATTTCAAGTTAGATGATTCACAAACTTATTATCAAGGTAAGGGGAAGAAATGGATAAGACAATCTTCTTATACTAATGAGGTTAGAAATCAAGATAAATCACTACCTAATGAAGATATGGGTATGGGTGCTACTGTTGGTAATTTGATAGATATTATTGGTCGTGATATTTTTGATGGAAAGCTACGTCAATACCAAGATTACCTAAGACAAGCTAATGAAATGAGTAAGGATAATGGTTATGAGGTAACTTTAACTCCTGAGCAATTTCAAATTATTGTAGATGAAGTAAATAAGGTTAAGGCTGATTTTGATGCTAACGATATACAAGTTGTTCCTTATGATGTTTTTGTTTATAGAGAATTTACTCCAGAAGAAAAAGAAAGATTTGGTGATGATGTAGATGGTGTTGCCGGAACATTAGATTTAGTTGGTGTAGATAAAGATGGTAATATTCATATTGTTGATTTTAAGAATAGAGTATATAGCGGACAAAGTGCTGAAAGTATACAAGAGGCTTTTTATTCAACAGAAAATCCTTGGACTAATCAAACAGAAAAATGGGCTGACCAACAAACTACTTATCAAATATTAATGGAAGGTAATGGACTTCCAGTTAAGTCAACAAATATATTGCCTATTAGTACTGTTTATGAAACAGGAACACAAGAAGATACTAATTTAGAAGAGTTTAAAAAATGGTGGGTTAAGTTTCGTAAGCGTGCTGGTAGAGTAGCTGAAAAAGGTTATGTTGGTTTAGACCAAAAAATTATAAATACATTATCTGCTTATTTAGATAAATCAGATAAAAACCAACTTAGAATAGTATCAAAAATTGTAAATCCTGATTTAGTTTTAGATCCTAAGTCAGAAGAAATTTATAATTTATTAATGCAAGTTTATCAAGGCACTAAATATGGTAGTGTTACTGCTGGAAACTTATTAAATAAAAATGGTACTGTTACTGATATAGATACTGCTTTAGACCAAAGTATTAGAGAGATTGATGATACTAAGTCTAAAACAGATGATATGTTAAAAAACAGAGGTAAGTTTTTTAATTGGGCTCATAAACATTTAAATAAGGTAATGCCTTATATAGTTAATAATACTTTATGGGCTAAGTATGTGTCTGGTTCAGAAGATACTTTCTTTTCTCAAATTATGGATAAGGAATTATATCAAGGTCTTATAGATACTGCCAGATTTGTTCAAGGTTTTCATAAAAGATTTAAAGCTAAAAATAATACTTACTTTGACAATTCATCTTATCAAAATCCCAATTTAGATATATCTCAATTTGAAACTAAAACGTTTGATTTAGATATGAATAAAAATGAAGGTGTTTCTAATTCATCTGTTACATTAACTAAGACAGAAATGCTTATGATTCATTTAATGAATAGACAAGATGATGGTAGGTTTGAATTATTAACAACTGGTTTAAAATTAGATAAGATTAAAGGTAGAAATATTAACTATAATAATGCTTATAAGTTTACAGAGGCTCAATTAAATGAGATTAGTGAAAGTATAATGAATGATAAGAATGCTCAAGAGATTATTAAAGAAATAGATTCTGCTTTAGAGTATAATCATGTTGAAATGAATAAGATATATCAGGTAATGAATGGTAGAGAATTACCAATGTTGCCTAATTATTTTCCTATGTTACATGGAGATACTCTTAAAAATATTAGAAAAGAGAAAAATTTAATTACTAATGTTAATTCTTTAAGAGCAAGAAGAGAAATGTCTGGGCCATTATTTATTGCTGATCCTTTTCAAGTAATGAATACTATTTCAGAAATTAATGGTAAGTATGTTGGATATGCAATACCTATAACAAATGCTGAAAAGATATTGAAAGGTATAGGTTCTAAGTATGCTTCAGATGATAGAATTTCAAGGTATTTATCACAACTACAAGGCACATTAAATAAAATTCAAGATGGTGAGGCTTTATATTCTACTCAAGGAGAACAAGATTTTAGTAGGTGGTTAAATAAGATACAAGGTAATTTTTCTGTTGCTGTATTAGGTATGAATTTAGGTGTTGTATTTAAACAACAAGTATCTTTAGTTACTGCAGCCGGAGTCATAGATAATAAGTTTATATCTAAAAGTGGGCCAGGTATATTTGGTATTAATGTTATTAATCCTTTTAAATTATTTAAGCAATTAGAATTGTCTGGTTATAAAGATGGAGAAACTATTTTACCTGTTGAGTGGAAACCTATGATTGAGCATCCAGATTATGATGAACTTATGAAATACGCTCCTGATATAGCTGAAAGACTTCAAGGTAAAGTCAATAGAGAAACTGGTGAAGCTATTATGGGTAGGCTTGATAAGTCTGATAAGATTACAATACCTTTTTTAAAAGGACCTGATGGCAAGCCATTACGTATTGATAAGAATAGAGTTATGCAAGGTATTACACTTATGGATAGCTTGACAATTATGAGGTTATATAATGCTGTTAAATTAGAAACAGAAAGTTTAAGAAATACTCCTGAGTTTGCTAATCTAACAGAAGAAGAAATAAGAACTCACAACATAAATAGATTACGTTATGTAATTCGTAAGACTCAACCAACATTTAATATTCCTGATAGAACAGGTTTGGCTCGTAATAGTGATCCTTTGTCAAAAGCTTTAACTATGTTTACCTCAGCTGTACAGAAAGTATCTATGCAGAATACTGACCATTTAATTGATTATATAAATAATCCTACTAAAGAAAATCAAATGAGATTATTTGGAACTGCTGCTCGTAATCTTGTTGCTACATCATTAATGCTTTCTGCTATTGATGTTTTATATCATGGGTTAGTAAGAGGTTTTGATGATGATGAATTGGAAAGACTACCAGAACAAATTGCTTTTGGTATGTTAGAAGATAGTTTGTCTTTATACCCTATTCTTGGACAAGTAGGAAAGATTGCTGTATCAAGAATGGATAGTAATCCTTGGTATGTTACTCAACAAGACCCTATGTCAAGTTTAATACAAGAAATAGGTAATGGTACTGCTAATACATTTAAAGGAAATTTTGGTGAAGCATTTAAGCAACTATCCAATGCTGGATTTAAGAGTGTGGGTATTCCTATAACTCCTTTAAATCAATTAAAAAAAATACCAGACCATCAGATGTTTAAATAATTTTTTAAATAACAATATAAAATACTATTTTTGTTAAGTCATGAGTTTAGAGTTAAAAATCAATATATCAGAAAATAGCGACTGTTTAAGCGCTACTTTATGTGATGTAACTTGTTTACCAAATCACTATGATAAAAACGCTTGTTGTGATGGCTATGGCGTTAATGGTAACATTTCAAGAGAAGATATAGCCTATACTCGTTTTAATTGGATATTCCCAGATAAACAACAATTCTTAAATGTTGATATGAATTGGCAACCTGGTACTCGTGCTAAGGGTATCTTTGATGTTGTTAGTGGTACTAACGGTGTTATTGTTGTTGATATTGATAGTGTGGTTATTGGACAATCAGTATTTGTTACTGATATAGCTACTACAAGAGCTTTGTTAATTCAAAGTATTAATTCTATTGCTTCACAAACTGGTTGGCAAGCGTATGAAGATCCTAATACAACGGGAAGAATAGTTGTTGAAGCTATTAATTTAGGTTTAGAATATAATAACAAAACTGTTACTGTTACAGTAAGTGGTGATATTGTTTCTAATATGATACAAGATCCTACTGCTGGTGCAAATGGTTTTACCGATTGTATTTGTTTTAACTTAAATGATATATATGAGGTATCAGAAGATTGTCCACCTTCTGAATTTCCTGATGGTGTTTATAAAGTAACTTATATACTTTATAACAGTAATAATGAAGAGATAGGTAGAATAACCAATAATGTGTTATTTACTTGCCTATTAAAATGTATAATAAGAAAACTTATTCTACTTCCTGCCGAGGACAAGTGTGTTTGCTCAAATGGGTTCCAAGACAAACTTGTTGAATTAAGGTTAATGTTAGAGAAAGCAGAAGTACAAATGGATGATTGTTTATACGATTGTGTAAATGATACTATTAAATCAGCTCATAAATTAGCTGAATCAATTTGTTTAGACTGTTAATTTAACATATGCCAGTAATATTAGTAAATACTCCAAATCTTGCAGCTGACCTTGTAACGATTGATGGCTTAATAACTATCATAGAGAATAATGCTCCTACGGTATTTAGTGACATTATCAATGCTTGTTTCAAGCTAAAGCCTACACAAGATTGTGATGCTATGATATTACATGATTTTACTGATTATCAAGAGCTTGAGGCTGTTGATTTAAATAATCTAACTATTACTTTTGATTACGGAATTGTAACTGATTGTGGTTGTGAATGGATTTGTGAGGGATTACCTTTCACTCCTAATTCTAAATACACTTTGGATCAATTACAAGAAGATGGTATTTACTGTGTAAATATTCATATGAGTTATGATAGAAATGAGGGTGGACCAATAGTAACTTATACAAGTGACTTTAAAGTATCGTATAAGAAAGATTGTTGTGAGAAGTCTTATGAAGAGTTAGGTTTAAATATATGGAAGAATATGGTTTTAATATCTTGTGCTATTAATAAATTAGCTAAGATAGGTAGACCAATTAGAGATATGAAATCATCTTATGTTAAGATGAGTAATTTATTATGGGCTTATTACAATCGGTTTGAAAGCTGTGTTGAAAGAGATAAGTCTTTTTGTTTGTTCAATAAAATTAAATAGATATGTGTCAATGTAATAACCAAAATTGTGGATGTGTACCAGAAGATTATACTTCACAAATAGTATATGATGGTAATGTATTCCCTTGTCCAGAGTTGGCTTCTATTGTGCCTAACTGTACTAAGTTAGATATTTTACTACAGATATTTGGAGAACAGATTTGTTCTTTGTTAGGAACTCAATCTCCTGTT
>Ga0070754_10002477_pt1 | contig 13593 bp, 9 predicted proteins | sample VirMetDEL_Sep_01_FD_75181 | JGI IMG/M metagenome (GOLD analysis project Ga0070754, IMG submission 75181) | Aqueous microbial communities from the Delaware River and Bay under freshwater to marine salinity gradient to study organic matter... | ecosystem: Environmental > Aquatic > Marine > Coastal... | reverse complement strand
TCAAAGGCGGGCTTGCGGTCTCCACGGCGGCGGCCTGCACGCTGTTTGGTGCGGTGTCCGGCTCGACGCAGGCGACGGTGGTGGCTGTCGGCGGGCCGCTCCGGCCGCGAATGCTGAAGGCGGGGTATAAAGATAGCTTCGTGCTGGCCCTGATCGTGAACGCTTCCGATATCGCCTTCCTGATCCCGCCCTCGATTGGCATGATCATCTATGGCGTGGTTTCCGGCACCTCGATTTCGGAGCTGTTCATCGCGGGGATCGGGCCGGGATTGCTGATCCTGTTCCTGTTTTCGCTCTATTCCTATATCTATGCGGTGCGCCATAATGTGCCGGTTGAGGCAAAGGCGACATGGCGCGAGCGGGGCGCCGCGATCCGGCGTGCGCTTTGGCCCTTGGGCTTTCCGGTCATCATTGTCGGCGGGATTTACGGCGGGATCTTTTCGCCGACCGAGGCCGCTGCGGCCTGTGTGCTCTATGCGGTGATCCTCGAGATGGGCGTGTTTCGCGAGATGTCGCTGCGGCAACTCGTCGCCACGGCGAAATCGACGGGGCTCATCACCGCCGTTGTCTTCATCCTCGTCGGGGCAGGGGCGGCCTTCTCCTATGTGATCAGCTTCGCGCAGATCCCGCAGGAGGTTCTGGGCGCGATCGGGATCGACCAGATGGGGTCCTACGGCATCCTGTTCACGATCTCGATTGCCTTCTTTGTCGGCTGCATGTTTGTCGATCCGATCGTGGTCATTCTGATCTTGGTGCCGATCTTCGCGCCCGTGGTCAGTGCGGCGGGGCTGGATCCGGTGCTGGTGGGGACGATCATCACGCTGCAAGTCGCGATTGGCAGTGCAACGCCGCCGTTCGGCTGCGATATCTTTACCGCCATCGCCGTGTTCAAGCGCCCCTATGCAGAGGTCATTCGCGGCACCCCGCCGTTTATCTTCATGCTGCTGTCGGTTGCGGTTGCGTTGATCTTCTTCCCGCAAATCGCCCTGTTCCTGCGCGATCTCGCCTTCGCGAAATAAAGCTAGGGCTCTCGCGCGACCTATCCGTCAGCGTGCTTGGAAAAACGCTGTGGCGTGCTGGCAGAACTGATCGGCAAGCGCCGTTGCGCGCAGCCGAGCGGATCGGGCCAGGGCGATGCGGTGCGGCGCGAGTTGCCCTTTGAGGGCGACGCGCACCACGCTGCGCCGATCATAGGCCGTCTCATGGGGGATGTCGGTGGCAAGGAGACCAACCCCAAGCCCGTTCGCCACCATGGAGCGCAGCATCTCGACCGATCCTGTCTCATGCGCGATGGCGGGGTTGATCCCGTGCATCTGTGCCAATGTCAGGAAATACCCACGGCTGTGCGGGAGGTTCATCAAGATCAGCGGGTCTTGCAACAGCTCTTCCAATGTGACCGCAGCGCGCCCCGCCAAGGGATGCGCCCCCGCGACAAGGCCGTAAGGCCGGATATCGGCCAAGGGGGTGATCTGGAGCGTGGACGGCAGCCCAAAATCATACACCAGCGCGACATCGATCCGGCCTGTTTCGAGCCAATCCGCGAGGGTTTCGAGATTGGCCTCATGCAGACGGATCTGGGTGTTGGGATGGCTGTCTTGGAACCGCCGCACGAGCGAGGGCGCGTAGAGCGGGCCGAGGGTTGAGAACACACCGAGGTTGAGCTGCGCGGGTTGCGTGGACTCGGGGGTCAAAATCCCCTGTGCTTGGGCGCGCAATCGCACGAACTCTCCCAGTTTCTGCCGCCCGAATGGGGTCGGGAGCACGCCTTGTCCGGAACTGCGCGCAAAAAGCGGCCTGCCAAAATGCGCCTCTACCTTCGCAATCGCCAGCGAGACGGAGGGCTGGGAGACGTTGAGACTGCGCGCCGCCGCCGCTGTGCTGCCCGATTCTGCGGTGGCGATCACGTAATCGATCTGTCGTAGGCTGATGGCTATAGGTTTCATCTATCACCGTATTAATGAACTGTATTTTACCCTATAGCATCTGCCGTCTTAAACTCCAGCCAGTCAAGCCGGAGAGACAGGATGCCACAGTCGTCAACGAAGAATGCCCCCGCCACCCAGCCTCTCGCGGGGGTGCGGGTGTTGGATTTCACGCGTGTTCTTGCGGGGCCCTATTGCACTGCGCTGATGGCGGATCTCGGTGCGGATGTGATCAAGGTGGAATCCGCTCACGGCGATGATTACCGCCATATCGGGCCGTTTGAACAAGGCGAGAGCCTGCTGTTTCAGGCGATCAATCGGGGCAAGCGGTCGATCTCGCTCGATTTAAAATCGCAGGCCGATCTGGCTACGATCAAGGCGCTTTTGGCGCAAACGGATGTGCTCGTCGAGAATTTCCGGCCGGGGGTGATGGCCAAGCTCGGGCTGGATTATGAGACGCTGCGCACCGATTTTCCGGCCTTGGTGTATGTATCGGTTTCAGGGTTCGGCCAGACGGGCAGCAACGCGACAAAACCCGCCTATGACATCATCATTCAGGCGATGAGCGGGCTGATGGATGTGACGGGCGAACCAGACGGTACTCCGACGATGGTGGGCGAGGCCTTCGGAGATGTTGCGGGCGGGCTGTTTGCAGCTTGGGGCGCGATGGTGGCCCTGTTCGATCGCAGCCGCACCGGAGTGGGCCGCTATGTCGATGTCGCGCTGTTCGATGCGCTGACCTCGATGATGCCAATCTTGGCCTGCCGCACTTTGATGGGCGGGACGTCTCCCACGCGCACCGGTAACCGCCACTCGCTTTCAGCCCCGTTTGGCACCTATCCCGCGCGCGATGGGCATTTTGCGGTCGCGGTTTTGAATGATCGCCTGTTTGCCACTTTTGCCGAGGTGATCGGTCAACCGGACCTCGCGGTCGATCCGCGCTTTGTCACCGATCCCTTGCGCCGCGAGAACGAGCCGGAACTGGCTCTGAAGATCGCGCATTGGGCTGAAACCCGCAGCGTGTCGGAGGTGGTGTCCAGCCTTGAGACCGCCGGAGTTCCCGCCTCTGCGATCCAATCGGTCGCGCAAGCGTGGGCCTCCCCGCAGGCGGTAGAGCGTGGACTTGCCTCGGAGGTCATCCATCCCGTTCTGGGCCGCCTGAGCGTGCCCGAGCAACCCGTTCAGTTCAGCGGTGCCGCACGGGGCGGGCGCTCCGCCGCGCCAAGGTTGAACGCCGATGCCGCAGATATTCTGGCCGAGCTGGCCCAAGGAGAAAGCAAATGAGCTACCCGATGACACAGGAAGAACGCGCCGTTGTGGACCAGATCGAGCGGTTCTCGCTCGAGGTTCTGGCGCCGCAAGCCGCGAAAATTGACGAAGAGGCCCTGTCTGCAACGCTGCATCTGCCCGCGATGGCGGAGATGGGCGTAATGGGAATGAACCTGCCCGAAGAGTTCGGCGGTCTCGGCCTGTCTGGCCCCGCGCTCTATGCTGCGGTGGAAGCGGTGGCGGGGGCCTGCGGCTCTACCGCGTCGATGCTCACGGCGCATTTTCTCGCGACCGATTCCGTGTTGCTGGGCGGCGGGGATGCGCTGCGCGCGCGGATCCTGCCTGCGGCGGCGGAGGGTAAGGCGCTGGGGGCCTTCGCGCTGACGGAACCGCAGGCTGGCTCGAATCCCGCCGATATGTCGAGCTATGCGCTGCGCGAGGGTGCGGGATACCGGATCAAAGGCACGAAGTGTTTTATCTCGAATGCGGGGGGTGCGGATTTCATTGTGGTCTACGCCAAGACGGACCGGGCGGCGGGCGCGCGCGGCGTCAGCGCATTCATCGTGGAGCCCAAGACCACGTCGGGCGTGGATATAGCGCCGCATGAGCGCACGATGGGCCTGCGCGGCGGGCATGTCTTTGGCATCAGTTTTGATTGCTGGGTGCCGGAGGCGAACCGCTTGGGGGATGAGGGGACGGGGTTCCGCACGGCGATGAAAGTGCTCGATAACGGGCGGATCGAGGTGGCAGCCCAAGCGACAGGGATCGCGGGGGCCGCGTTAACAGCGGCGATTGCCTATGCGAAAGAGCGCAAGGTGGGCGGACACCCGATCGGGGATTTCCAAGGTCTGCAATTCATGCTCGCGGATTGCGCGACAGAGCTTGCCGCTGCCCGAGCCCTCGCGATGCAAGCGGCGGTGAAGCGCGGAACAGGCGCGCGCTATTCCTCGGAGTCAGCCTTCGCTAAGCTCTACGCCACGGAGGCCGCATGGCGTATCGCGGACCGCGCTTTGCAGATCCACGGTGGCTACGGCTATACCCGCGATTTTCCGCTGGAACGCTATCTGCGCGATCTGCGGATCTTCCGGATCTACGAGGGCTCCTCCGAAATCCAGCGCACCATTATCGCGCGCGGATTGCTGGCCTGACGGTCTGGAGCCGTCGTGGCGATGTGGAGAGAGGCCGAGACACTCCGCCGCGACAGCGAGCGGGCGCAGCGCCTCTCGTTCGCTGAAAATTATTGAACGCCGCCGCGCCCTGATCGCGATCTGGACGCGGCGGCATCTGAATAGGCCCAACGAGGCTTCCCAAGGCAGGAAGCGCCCCGACTTCGCCCCGACCTCACGGGCGCTAGCTCACACGGCCTCAATGTCGACGAGGGCCGTATGTGCGCTGCACCCTTGGCCGAGCCGCGAGGTGCCTTGATCCGCCGTCAGCACATTCGGGTTGCCATGCGGATCGGGCGTTGTGGCAGAGCCTGCAAACCAAGCACCGGTGGGGAGGGCGACAACGCCCTCGGTGATCTCATCGGTAACCAATGCGCGCGCCATGCAGCTTCCGCGCGCGTTGAAAACGCGGATCAGATCCCCGGAGGCGATCCCCCGCGCGGCGGCATCTTGCGGGTGCAGGCGCAGCGTCTCGGGGCGTGCGCCGGGCACATCGGCCAGAGCAGATTCCAATTGGCTATGGAGTTTATCCGCTGGCTGGGGGGAGACGAGATGCAGCGGCGCGTCGCGCTGCGCCGTGCCCAGCCACTCATCGGGGGGCAACCAGATAGGATGACCGGGGCAATCCTCATAGCCGAAACTGTCAACCGTGGCGGAGAAGATCTCGATCTTCCCTGAGGGCGTTCCAAGCGGATGTGCGGCGGGGTCTTTTCTGAAATGCGACAGGAAGGACGGCGGCGCGGTCTCGGTTTTCACCGCAAGACGCATCCAGTTTTGCGCCCGCAACTGATCGAAATCGGGAATGTCGAACCCGCGCGCCGCAGAATTGTCGGCAAACTCGCTATAGAGATGCCGCAACCAAGCCTGTGCGTCACGGTTTTCGGTGAAGGCTTCGCCATGGCCCATACGCGCCGCAAGCTCTGCGAAGATCGCGTAATCATCGCGTGCCTCTGCCTGCGGCGGGATCAGGGCGGGCATGTGGAAGAGGTAATCGTCCAGAGAGCTGCGGCCGATGTCCTCGCGCTCAAACGGGGTTGTCGCGGGGAAGACGATGTCGGCGCGCTGGGCGGTTGCTGTCCACCAAGGCTCGTGCACGATAATCGTCTCCGGGCGTTTCCATGCCTCATGCAGACGGTTGAGATCCTGATGATGGTGGAACGGGTTGCCACCCGCCCAATAGACCAGACGGATATCGGGGTAGGGCGCGCGCGCGCCGTTGAAATCGAACGGCTCATTCGGATGCAGCAGCATATCCGCGATCCGTGCGACAGGGATCACCTTGTTGACGGGGTTCCGGCCCTGATCAAGGGTCATCCCTTCCACCGGTTTCATGGATTTCCCGATGCCACCAATCGCGCCGTAGCCATAGCCGACCCCGCCCCCCGGGAGGCCAATCTGACCGAGCATCGCGGCCAGAACGGCGGACATCCAATAGGGTTGCTCGCCGTGATGGCCACGTTGCAAGGACCATGCCACGGTGATCAAGGTGCGGGTGCTCGCCATGCGTCGAGCGAGTGCGTGAATATCCTGTGCCGCCATCCCGCATAGGGCTGCGGCCCAGTCCGGTGATTTGGGTTGGCCGTCGGTCTCTCCCATAAGATAGGGTTTGAAGCGGTCAAATCCGGTGGTGTAGCGCGTGAGGAAGGCGTGATCTGTCAGACCTTCGGTTTCCAGCACATAGGCCAGCGCCAGCATCAAGGCCGTATCGGATGCGGGGCGCAACGGGTGCCATTCGCATCCCTCTGGCGCATCACTGCGTTGGGGGCCGATATTGATACAGCGCATCCCGCTGGCCAGAAACTCACGGAACCAGCCCGCGGTTTCATGCTCGGTAATGCCGCCCATGCTGACTTGGGAATTCTTCGGGTTGATACCGCCGAACATCACCAGAGTTTGGGTGTTCTGCGCGATCGTCTGCCAGCTATCTTGCGAGGCATAGGTGTATTTCAAAAACGGCACGCCGAACACATGCGGCATGATCGCCTGCGCGCATCCGGTTGAATAGCTCCCGAAAGACGAGACATAGCCACCGATGGAATTCAGAAAACGGTGCACTTGGCTTTGCGCGTGGTGAAACCGCCCCGCAGAGGACCAGCCATAGGAGCCGCCAAAGATCGCCTCGTTGCCATGGGTTTGACGCACGCGGTCCAGCTCGGTCGCGGCGATATCCAACGCCTCATCCCACGGCAGCTCGACGAATGTATCGGTGCCGCGCCCCTGACGTTCGCGGGTCTCGAGCCAGCCGCGCCGGATCGACGGGCGTTTGATCCGGCTGGAATGATGGACAGCCTCGGGCAGAATCTCAGGGATCGAAGTTGGCTCAGGGTCGGCCTTGAACGGCGCGGTGCCGATAATACGATCTCCGCGGGTCAGCACCTCAAAGGCCCCCCAATGGCTGGTGGTGACACGGCGGCGGGTCGGGAGGTCGTCAGTCATCATATGGTTCCGTAGAAGCGAGAGATCCCGCCTTGGTAATCCCTTTCTGCTGTGCTGGGGAAGGGGTGTTTTGGGGAGGGCAGAAGGGGGGCAATCTGCGGTGCGGCCTGAGCCGCCCGCATACCCCCGCCGCAGGCAGATAGATCCACGGCGCGGCAGCGTGGCCGCGATAAGCGCGGCTAGAGCGTTTCGGACGCTGCAACCTCTGCGGGGGGAAGGCTTGCGGGTTTGCGCGAGGGCAGAACGATGACCGTCGCCCCATGGACAGACCGATCATAGAGATCAATCGCGTCTTGGTTCAACATACGGATGCAGCCAGAGGAGACGGCCTTTCCAAGCTCCCAAGGCGCGGCATCGCCATGGATGCGGTACAAGGTATCGATTCCATTTTGGAAGAGGTAGAGCGCGCGCGCGCCGAGCGGATTGCCAGGACCAGGATCCATACCGCCATTCGCAACAGAATAGGGCTCCAACTCGGGTTGCCGTTTGATCATCTCAGCGGGCACCTTCCAGCGCGGCCATTTGCGGGTGAACTGCAGCCGTGCACTGCCTTCCCAGTCAAAGCCAGCAGATCCCACGCTGACGCCATAGCGCAGCGCGGTCTCCGCGTTTTCAACGAAATGCAGATGGCCCACATCTGGGTCGATCACGATCGTGCCACGCGGGTGCTCCGGCCACGGGTTTGCCACCTCCTGACGCCAGAACTCTGGCGCGACACTGCCTTCCGGAATGGCAGGCACGGGATATGGCTCGTCCCAAATCGCTTGGTAGAACGCGGGGAGCGGCGGGTATTGCGGGGGCGGCGGAACCGGATCAGGCTTGCGCAAGAAGCCGCCCGGTGCGGCGCAGGCGGATAGGCTGAGGCTGCCACTCAGGGCGAGGAAAAGACGTCTGTTGAGCACGGAAATCAACTTTCTTTGAATGTCGACACAAGCGCAGGGGCGCGCGGATGCCCGATCAAGCAGATGTTCGAGCAGTGGTTCGGGGAGGGTGGGAGGCTCGTTTTGTTCAACGCATGCCCGTAGTTAAGCCCTAGCTGCGGTGTGACCAGATTGCCAGTTTTCGCGCTTCACGATCCATTGAGCTGACCTGATTGTGTTCACGCCGCACGCATCATGGGTGCGCGTGCTGCAGATCGGCGCGGCTGCGCGGGGGCGGGGCAGTGAATGTTTAACGTTCGGGGGGTGAGTCTGCGGCGGAAGGGGAGGCCCCGTAAGCGGCGCGCGGCGGCGATCCTTGATATGCGTTGAATTCAATCACCTAATTCTTGCATACAATAATATTGACAAGGTATTTACCGTCCGTCACTCTCTGTGGATCGTAAACGAGGACTTTGGGAGGAGACTTCGATGAATTTCACCAAATTGGCTGCCTATGCAGCGATCCCCTTGGCGCTTTGCGCCAGCGCATCATCCGCAACGGAATTGCGCCTGTCGCACCAATTCGCACCGGGCGATCTGCGCCATAAGGTTGCGCAGATGGTTGCCGATGATGTCGCGGCTGCGGGCGTTGATCTGACGATCAAGATTTTCCCGTCAGGCTCGCTGTTCAAGGCGACTGAACAATATACCCCGCTCACGCGCGGGCAGTTGGATATGACGGTTTTGCCGCTCTCCTATGCGGGCGGGCAGCATCCGGAGTTTAACTTAACGCTGATGCCTGGGCTGGTGAAAAGCCACGCCCATGCCGCGCGGCTTTCGGCCTCGCCCTTTATGGACGGGATCGAGGAAATCCTGAACGGTGACGATGTCCTCACCTTGGTGCACGGCTATCTCGCAGGCGGTTTCGCCAGCACGGGCAAGTGCATCCGTCGCCCTGAAGATGTTCAGGGGATGACGGTGCGCGCGGCAGGCAAGGGCTTTGAGGAAATGCTGCAGGCCTCTGGCGCCTCGATCGCGTCCATGCCGTCTTCGGAGGCGTATAACGCAATGCAGCAAAACGTGCTGCAAGCGCTCAACACCTCGTCCTCGTCCTTCGTCTCCTTCCGTCTGCAAGAGCTTGCGAAGTGCTACACCCCAGCCGCCGATGTGGCGCTTTGGTTCATGTATCAACCGATGCTGATCAATAAGCGCACGTTTGACGAGTTGACGCCCGAGCAGCAGGCGGCTCTGACGGCGGCCTCGGCGAAAGCCGAAGCCTATTACCTCGAAGAGGCTGCGAAGGAAGATAGCAATTCCGCCGAGGTCTTTGCGGCGGCGGGTGTCGAGATCGCTCAGATGACGCAAGACGATTTCGATGCGTGGCGCGCGGTTGCGGAGACGAGTTCCTACACCTCGTTCGAGGGCCGTGGGAAAGAGCTTCTCGATATGGCGCTTTCGGTCGAGTGAGACATCAGCCCGCGCCGGATGATCTGGCGCGGGCGTTTTTTACGGAGGGGCGGATGTCTCAACTTAACCACCCGATTGCACCCCCGCAGGGCCGAAATGCCTTCGTGCGCGGTGTGCGTGCGATCTCGACTGTGTGCGGCTGGATTGCGGCGGCCTTTACCGTGATCGCGCTTTTCGTGACCTGTCACATGATCTTTGATCGTGCCGTTCTGGGCAATTCGACGATCTGGCAGACCGAAGCGGTGATCTATCTGATGATCGGGGCTGCGACGATTGGCCTGCCTTACGTGCAAACGCTGCGCGGCCATGTGAATGTCGATTTGATCCCGATGATGCTGCCTGTGAATATCCGCGTGCATTTGGCCTATGTGGTGATGCTGGCCTCGATCGCGGTCATCGCTCTGGTGGCGTGGTATAGCTTTGATGTCTGGCATCAGGCGTGGGAGCGCGGTTGGAAATCACCGACCGTTTGGGGCCCTCCGCTATGGATCCCTTATCTGACGCTGCCGCTCGGATTTGGTCTGTTTTTGTTGCAATTGATTGCCGATCTGGTGGCGCTGGTCACTGGCGAAGATACGGCATTTGGCATGGGAGAGCGTTGATATGGATCCGCTGATCCTTGGCCTTCTCGTCGCGGTGGCGACGATTGTTATTCTGTTTTCCGGCGTTTCTGTCGCGGTCGGTTTGCTGATCGTCTCGGCGCTGTTCTTGCTGATCTTTGACGGCGCGCGCTCGCTTGAGATGATGCCGGAGATCTTCTTTGCCGATCTCAACAGCTTTACCATTCTGTCGATCCCGATGTTCATCATCATGGGCGCTGCGGTCGCGTCCACCCGTGCGGGGGCGGATCTGTTCGAGGCGCTGGAACGTTGGCTAACCCGTGTTCCGGGCGGGCTGGTGGTGTCCAATCTCGGGGCCTGTGCGCTGTTTGCGGCGATGTCGGGTTCCAGCCCTGCGACCTGTGCCGCGATTGGTAAGATGGGCATCCCCGAGATGCAAAAACGCGGCTATCCCGACGGCGTCGCCGCGGGCTCCATCGCAGCGGGCGGCACCTTGGGGATCTTGATCCCGCCCTCGGTGACGATGATCGTCTACGGCATCGCCACGGAAACCTCGATTGGCCGTCTGTTCCTCTCCGGGATCCTTCCGGGGGTGCTGCTGACGATGCTGTTCATGGCATGGTCGATCTATGCGACATGGCGCTCGGGCAATGCGGCCGTGCTCTCGCCGCGCAGCTATTCGCTCAAAGAAAAGCTTGAAATCCTGCCGCGGGTTCTGCCCTTCGTGCTGGTGATCATCGGCGTGCTCTACGCGATGTATGGCGGCATTGCGACCACCTCGGAAACCGCTGCCGTCGGCGCAATCTTGTGCCTTGGCATGGCGATTGTGATCTACCGGATGTGGAACCCGAAGTCGATCTGGGGCGTGTTGCGCGACAGCACCCGTGAATCGGTGATGATCTTGTTCATCATGGCGGCGGCTGGCGTGTTCTCCTACATGATGTCCTCGCTGTTCATCACCCAATCGGTCGCGCAATGGATTGCCGATCTGGCGGTGAACCGCTGGGTGCTGATGGCGATCATCAACCTGTTCTTGCTGGTGGCGGGCTTCTTCCTGCCCCCCGTGGCAGTGATCTTGATGACTGCGCCGATCCTGATGCCGATCTTGGAGGCGGCCCAGTTCGACCCCTATTGGTTCGCGGTGATCCTGACGATCAACATGGAAATCGGCCTCATCACCCCGCCCGTTGGTCTCAACCTCTTCGTGATCAATTCGATCGCGCCGAAGATCCCGCTCAAAACCATCCTGCTGGGCTCTCTGCCCTATGTCGGCTGCATGTTCCTTGCGATCCTGATCCTGTGCTTCGTGCCGGAACTGGCGACATGGCTGCCCGATGCGGTGATGGGGCCAATGTAAGGAGACCGAGACGTGAGCCACATCACCTTCTTTTCCGATATGATGGCGACGCTGTTTGAGCGTGGCATGGGCAAGCTGAACGATGTCAGCCGTGTCCCGATGGTTGACCTGTGCGCGGCGCTTCTGTCGCCGCAGGGGGAGGTATCGGGCACACGTCTGGCGCGCGAGGTCTTGGCAAAGTATCGCGGGTTGGATCTGGAAGGGCGGCGCGAGTTCTTCCGCTATCTCGCCACCGATCTCGATCTCGATCCGGATGCGGTGGCGCAAGCGGCGCTGGCCTACCGCGAGACCCGCGATGCCAAACACCTCACGGCGCTTTGCCGTGAGGCGGAGCCGCGTCGGCAGGAGTTGTTGCGCCGTCTCAATCAGGCCCCGGGGGCGACGCAAGACCTCGTAAGGATGCGGCTCGATCTGCTCGGGATGATCAAGAGCGATCCGGATCTCGCGGTGATTGACCCCGATTTCCGGCACCTCTTCGCGAGCTGGTTCAACCGCGGTTTTCTGGTGCTGCGCCCGATTGATTGGCGCACACCCGCCAATATCCTTGAGAAGATCATCGAATATGAGGCCGTTCACGCGATTGACGATTGGGATGATCTGCAACGCAGGCTGCGCCCTGTGGATCGGCGCTGCTTTGCGTTCTTCCATCCGGCGATGGCGGAGGAGCCGCTCATTTTCGTCGAGGTGGCGCTCACCAAAGGGATTGCAGGCTCCGTGCAGGCGCTTTTGGCCGAGGAGCGCGCCGCGCTGGCAGAAGCCGAAATGGACACGGCGATTTTCTATTCGATCTCGAATTGTCAGGCGGGGCTGGCAGGGATTTCCTTCGGCAATTCACTGATCAAACAGGTGGTGGAGGAACTCAAACGCGATCTGCCACAGGTGAAACGCTTCGCCACGCTCTCGCCGGTTCCGGGATTCTCGGGCTGGCTCAAAGAGGTGGCCGATACCCGCCCAGAAGCGGCCGAGCTTTGCGGGTGGCGCAAGCCGCAGATCCCGCGCAGATGAAACCTTTGAGCGCAAGCCTCAAACGGCTCTGCGCAGAATATCTTGCCACGGCCAAAAACCGCAGAGGCCTGCCCGCAGATCCGGTGGCGCGGTTCCATTTGGGGAACGGGGCCTCCTTGCACGAAGTCCATGCTTTGGCGGATGTCTCTGCCAACGGGTTCCGCAAATCCTGCTCTGCAATGGTGAACTATTATTATGACCTCGCGAAGGTCGAACAGAACAACGAGAGTTTTGTGACCCAAAACAAAGTGACGCTCTCGAAACAGGTGAAAGCTCTGGTGGAGCAGAGCGAAACGACAGGAAGACCCTCATGACAAATCCGCTTTACGACGCCCTCGTCGCCCCGCTCGCAAACCGCACATCTGCTGTTCTCACAGATGCTACCGGCGCAGAGATGTCGGGTGCGAAACTCCATGCCAAGGCGCTGTCCTATGCCGCTGCCCTGACCTCGCTCGGCTTGAAACCGGGGGATCGCTTGGCCGTGCAAATCGACAAATCCCCGCAGGCGCTTGCGCTCTATTGTGGCGCGCTTGCTGCGGGGGTGGTGTTTTTGCCGCTCAATACCGCCTATACCGCTGCGGAGGTTGAGTATTTCGTCTCCAATGCGGGCGCGGCCTTGCTGGTGGGCGCCCCTGATAAGCAAGAGGCGCTGCAAGAGGTCGCAGAGCGCAACGCCGCGCGGTTTGAAACGCTGGATGCTCTGGGCGAAGGCAGCTTGACGGAAATCGCGCGGCTGTCGGGGCCGAGCTTTACCCCTGTGGCCCGCACCGGCGATGACCTTGCCGCGATCCTGTATACTTCGGGCACAACGGGACGCTCCAAAGGGGCGATGCTGACGCAAGACAACCTGCTGTCGAATTGCGATGTTCTGGTGAAAGAATGGCGGTTCACCGATCAGGATGTGCTTTTGCACATGCTGCCGATTTTCCACACGCACGGGTTGTTCGTCGCGTCGCATGTGGTGCTGCGCGCGGGGGGGCGGATGATCTTCCTCCCCGGTTTCAAGGCGGAGCAAGCGCTGGCCTATCTGCCGCAGGCGACCACGATGATGGGGGTTCCGACCTTCTACACGCGGTTGTTGGACGAGCCGTCATTCACCCGTGATCTGGTTGGCCATATACGCTTGTTCACCTCGGGCTCCGCGCCGCTTTTGGCAGAAACGCATGAGCAATTCGAGGCGCGCACTGGCCACCGGATCTTGGAACGCTACGGCATGACCGAGACCAATATGAACACCTCGAACCCCTATGACGGCGAGCGCCGCGCGGGCACAGTGGGCTTCCCGCTGCCAGGGGTGGAGGTGAAGATCACCGATCCCAATACGGGCGAAGAGATGCCGCAGGGCGAACCCGGCATGATCGAGGTGCGCGGCCCCAACGTGTTCAAAGGCTATTGGGAAATGCCCGAGAAAACCCGCGAGGAACTGCGCGAAAACGGGTTCTTCATCACCGGAGATATCGGTGAGATCAGCGCTGACGGTTACATCAGCATCGTTGGCCGCCAGAAGGATTTGATCATCACGGGGGGCTATAACGTCTACCCGAAGGAAAT
>Ga0070754_10002473_pt1 | contig 13619 bp, 11 predicted proteins | sample VirMetDEL_Sep_01_FD_75181 | JGI IMG/M metagenome (GOLD analysis project Ga0070754, IMG submission 75181) | Aqueous microbial communities from the Delaware River and Bay under freshwater to marine salinity gradient to study organic matter... | ecosystem: Environmental > Aquatic > Marine >... | reverse complement strand
TCGAACTGCAGCCGCCACAGCGCGGTGCCGGCCAATGCGCCCACGAACAGGCTGCCGCTCCAGTTCGCCGGCGAGCTGCCGGTGAAGAACGCCATGCCGCTGGGCGCGATCGACGACTTCTGCCCTCCGGTCCAGAGGCTCCCGTCGATCGTCTCCCAGTAAGCGAGCGGTTGCTCCATGCCGGGCTTGGCCGTGCCTTCGCCCACCTGCGTGGTGGTGCCGTATTCCTGGCCGTAGCTGATCACCGGCCAGCCGTAGTTGCGTCCGGGCAGCGTGAGGTTGACTTCGTCGCCGCCCTGCGGCCCGTGTTCGTGGGTCCATAACTCGCCGGTGTCGGGGTGCAGGGCGGCCCCTTGCGGGTTGCGGTGGCCATAGCTCCACAGCCCGGGGATCGCGCCAGGGATCACCGGGTTGCCTGGTGCGGGCGCGCCGTCGGTGGTGATGCGCACCACCTTGCCGTTGCCTCGCGACACGTCTTGCGCGAACACGCGCTGTTCGTCGGTCTCCCGGTCGCCCAGGGTCACGAAGAGATAGCCCTCCCGGTCGAACGCCAGACGCGAGCCATAGTGCTTCGCGCTCTCCACCTTCGGCGTCTGCCGGTAGATCACCTGCCAGTTCAACAGGTCGAAGTTGTCGGCCAGCTCGGCGCGCGCCACCGCCGTGCCAGAGACCAGCGAGCCGCTGACGGCCTCGGAAAACGTGAAGTAGACGCGCCGGTTGCTGGCGAATGCCGGGTCCACCGCCACGTCGAACAGGCCGTTCTGCTCCGACCCCCTGACGACGTTGGCGAACGGTGCGTGGTTGACGTGGTTGTAGCTCTGGCCGTCGGCGGCAAACAGCCGCAAGCGCACGTCCTGCCCGGTAACCAGCATGCGGCCGTCGGGCAGAAACGCCAGGCCCCAGGGATTCGCCATGCCGATGGGCAGCTCGGTCACCGTGACGGGCTGCGTGGTGGGCGTGAACGTGGCGCCCCCGCCGGGGCTGCCTTCGTCAACATCGTCACCACCGCCGCCACACGCGCCCAGCAGCCCCAACGCGAGGGCCGAGGCCAGCAGAAGGGAGGGCGACAGGGGCATGGCACGCATGCGCACCATGCTAGGCGCATGCGGCACCCTGTCCGTGCGCTGGCACACATCACCGCGTCATGCGGGGAAGCGCTCGGGCATCGGCGACGCCTCGTTGCGGGAGTTCAAAGTCAGATCAACCGTGTTGCCGTCGGGCTGGATCAGGCTTTGCTCGCGCGCGGCCATCCGTTATTCGCAAACGCGGTCCACGTACCGCCAGACCCCTCGCCCGGTCAGTCGGCGCTTCTCCCCTCGGCGACCCCTTCATGGTCCCGCAGTTTGTCAGACCGGCGCATAGGGGCCAGTACCCCCTGGCCATTTCGTAAGCACCTCACACCCTTCTGGTGTTACAGCCACCATGTGTTCCCACTGGGCGGAGAGCGATCGATCCTTGGTGATGACGGTCCATCCATCCGGAAGCTGACGCACCTCGCGCCTGCCCGCGTTGAGCATCGGTTCGATGGTGAAAACCATGCCGGGCTCCAGCTTCAAACCATTTCCACGCTGTCCATAGTGCAGAACCTGCAGGTCTTCGTGGTAAACCTGACCGATGCCGTGCCCGCAGTACTCGCGGACCACGCTGAAATTCTCTCGGTGAGCGACTGACTGAATGGCATGACCAACGTCACCCAATGTTGCTCCCGGCTTCACCTGACGGATGCCGGCCAGCATGGCTTCGTAGGTTGTCTCCACCAGGCGTCGGGCCAGTGTGCTGGGTGCTCCCAAGAAAAACATGCGGCTGGTGTCGCCGTACCAACCGTCCTTGATCACCGCGACATCGATATTGATGATGTCGCCCTTTCTCAACACCTTCTCAGGTGAAGGAATGCCATGGCAAACCACTTGGTTGACTGAGGTGAGGATGGTTTTTGGATAGCCCTGATACCCCACGTTCGCGGGTACGGCACCCTGGACGTTCACGATGTGGTCGTGGCAGATGCGGTCGAGCGCCTCCGTGTTCACGCCGGGCACAACATGCGGCTCGATGATGCTCAAAACCTCCGCGGCGAGCATGCCAGCGCGCCGCGCCATCTGGATGTCGGTGGATGATTTGATGGTGACTCCACGAGCCATCAATGCTTCCCTGTGGTCAATGAGCGGGTTTTTCCATGCACGGCTTCCACGGCCACGGAAACGTCCAGCCCTCCAGCCAGTTCGGCCCGTATCAGCAGTTGGCAGATTTCACGGTGGTTCAACTCCGGGTGCAGCTCGGTCAACATGCCAACCCGCATCCAGTGTTCTGCCTGAGCGTTGATGGACCTGCTGAGAGCACTCCCGGCTACCCTCAGGTTTTCATGCATCAGGTCTGAGATTTTGACGATACCCATGGATGGACTTTATACGAAACATGTACGAATCATATACGCATCCCTCGACACCCGATCAAATCTCAGTCTGCTCTGAGATTTCCAGGTCAGAACTCGATCTTGTCGATGATGGCCTTGATGCCGGCGCGAGCGCAGGCGTCATCGGCATCGCCGCCGGGCGCACCCGAGACACCGATACCGCCAAAGATCGAGCCGCCGGCCTCGATCACCACGCCGCCGCCCACCGCCAGCATGCGGGGCGTGCTGCGGATGCCACTCATGGGCTTGCCTGGCTGGGACTCGTTGGCCAGATCCAGGGTGGAGGTGCGAAAGCTCGCCGCTGTCCAGGCCTTGTTGGTGGCCACGTCCACGGTGTGCGCGCCAGCGAAGCGGTCGCGCAGGAACACCTGGGTCAGACCCGAGCGGTCGACCACCGCCACGCCGACCTGAAAGCCCTGCGCGCGGCAGGAGGCAAGCGCGGCCTGGGCCGCGACCAGCGCGGTCTCCGGCGTGAGGGTCTTGATTTCGAAGGTGCCTGCTGCAGCCTTGGTCTGAGCCTGGGCAGCCAGGGGCAGGGCAAGGGCGAGGGCGAAGGCGATGAGGGTGTGGCGCATGGTCGGTCTCCTGCAGTTGGGGTTTTCGCGCAGGCCAACTTGTGCGGCGCTGCGTCTAGCTCATGCTAGACCCGGGGGTGTTGTCGAGCCCTGATCTGGATCAATCGCCGCGGCCAGTCTTTCCGCACAAAGGCTGGGTGTCCCGGTTGCCCATGTCTACAAGTCCATCAGCATGGGGGATCTCGATACGGTCTGAAGTTGAAGCGGACGCGGTCCTTGTGGCTTTACGTGACGGCTCCTGGTCCAACGCCGAATGAGCAGTGGTTGCCGACCTCGGCGCTCAAGGGCTACAACAGGCGAGTGGGTAGCCATCTGTCGCAATCCAGACCAAGGCGCGCGATATCACCGTGTTCTGCGATCCGAAGACGAGGCGGCGGGTAACTCGAACGTGAGATTGGCCCAATGGCTGTCCCAGTCCTGGCATTTGCAGTCCTGCGGCTTCATCCGTAAAGCGGCCCTTATAAGGAGCAAGGGTAGTAGCGTCCCACGGACGCACTGGCCTTCTGTGTCGCCGCTGCGGTAACCTACCATCTCAGCGCAGATCGAACTCGCATGGCCAAAAATGCGCCCTAACCCTTCGTTCAAGCGGGACGCGCTAAAGCGCGCCCCTTAATTCAAACGTTAGGCAGCCGACCGCAGCACAATATCAATGAAGGGGTGAATCGAAAATGTCACCAGAAAATCAGCCCATCGACACGACGACTGCAGAGGCATATGAGAGGCACATGGTTCCGGGCATGTTTGCTCACTGGACGGAGCTTGTGATTGGCGTTGTGGCGCCGCAACCGGGAGATCAAGTGCTGGACATGGCCTGTGGCACCGGTATCGGGGCGAGGATGGCCGCACGCTTCGCTGGCCCGACCGGAAGCGTTATCGGCGTCGATATCGATCCAGGCGTCATCGAGGTTGCCCGGAGGTTGACGCAGGGCACAGGAACTCCAATGGAGTGGCACTGCGCAGACGCGCTCCAGGTGCCATTTAAAGACGCTACGTTTGATCTCTGCCTTTGCCTTCAGGGACTTCAGTTCTTCAAAGATCGTCACGCCGGTTTCGCCGAGATTCGCCGGATGCTCAAACCATCGGGTCGACTAGCGGCGAGCATCTGGGGACCACTTGAGTACAACATAGGGCACTACGCCGTGGTTCAAGCACTGGAGAGTCAAGGGGTTGATGCCTCAGCGGCAAAGCGAGCGTGCTCCTTCTCCAATCCTGATGACATTCGCGACGCCGCTACTCGTGCAGGGTTCTCCCGGATACAACTTCGCACCGAGGATGGGGTGTCTCATTTCACGTCCATCCAATCATTCATCGACGGAATGACCCAGGGGTCTCCTTCTACTCGCCATGCCGTGGCACTTCTCCCAGAAAGTGGGCGCGATGAGTTTCTCAAACAAGTGCGCATGATGTTAGAGCCTCACGTAGCAAGTGGTGAACTCAGATACCCAATGCGCACCCATGTGTTGGTTGCCCAGCCATAGGGCATGAGAAACAAACTGGCTGCCTAACCAGCGCATGAACACGGACGCTCAACAGCGGCGCTGCGCACCGATGGTAAGGCCGGTAATACTGTTGCCGTGAAACACGTAAAGCTTCCCTCTGGCGAACTCGTTGCGTCTCTCGGCCAAGGTACGTGGCGCATCGGCGACGACCCTGCGCGTCGCCAGGAGGAAATCGACTGCCTGCGACGCGGCATCGACCTGGGCCTTACGCTCATCGATACCGCCGAGATGTACGGGGAAGGCCTTTCGGAGGCACTGGTTGGTGAGGCAATTGAAGGCCGTCGCGATGAGGTCTTCATTGTGAGCAAGGTCTATCCGCACAATGCCTCACGCCGTTCAATGCCGGTCTCCTGCGACAACAGTCTGAAGCGCTTGCGCATCGAAGCAATCGACATGTACCTGCTGCATTGGCAGGGGAACGTGCCGCTGGAGGAGACGGTGGAGGCCTTCGAGGCGCTTCGTCGCGCTGGCAAGATCCGTCATTGGGGTGTGAGCAATCTCGACTCCGCGCTGATGCGCGAACTGCACGATATGCCCTCGGGCGCGGCTGTGCAAACCGATCAGGTTCTTTACAACCTCGGCCGGCGCGGCATTGAATGGGATCTGCTGCCATGGCTGCGCGAGCGTCGCATTCCTGTCATGGCCTACTCGCCACTTGAAGAGGGCCGGCTTGTGCGGCAGCGCGTGCTGGTGGACTTCGCAAAAGGGCATGGAATGACGCCACCGCAAGTGGCCATCGCGTGGCTGCTGGCGCAGGAGGGCGTGATCGCGATCCCCAAGACCGGTAGCCGAAAACGGCTTGAGGAAAACGCGCTTGCGCTTGCCCAGCCGTTAACGACAGCCCAGTTGCGTGAGCTCGACGCGCTCTTTCCGCCGCCGAAGGGGCCTTCGCCACTCGAAATGATTTGAGTCGCACGTTACAAACGTGTCCCCCCAGCAGGAGGCTTCATGCCCCGTCTCTTTTCCAACCGTGATCGGCACTTCGATCTCGGTGTGTTGCCCACCGAACTCCTGCCGCGTGCCGCTGTGGACCCGGTGGCTGGCGTGCGCCAGCCAGAAGACGCGATGCGAGCCGGTGCCGATGCGGTGCTGGGCGCGTTGCCTGAATACCGGGCGCTGTTCGATGCTCACCTGGATGGGGCATCAGCGCCTGCGCGTGCGCCGGTGCCCGATGACCTGGTGACGCGTGCCCGCAACCTCAAGGCCTCTGCGTATTTTCTGGAATGCACGCTCGCCGGTGTTTGCGATCTTCATCCGCAGGACTGGCTGGAGTCAGCCTCTTCGCCTCACAGCCATGCCTTCGTGTTCCTGGTGGAGTTCAGCCGCGAACCGAAACCTGGCGAGCCGGGCGCCGAATGGATCGTCGGCACCCACGCCGAGCGCACAGACCTGCGTTGCGCCGAGGTGGCGGCCGTGATGGCGGGCTACATCCGCGCGCTGGGGTGGTCGGCGCGCGGGCACGTGGCGGGCCATACGCTGGTGGATCTGGCGTCCCTGGCCCAGCGTGCCGGCGTGGCCAAGGCGGTCGATGGCGTGCTGGCCATGCCGTTTTCAAAGCGCGGCTTTCGCGTTGGCGTCGTCACCACCGACTATCCGCTGGCCGTCGATCTGCCCATCGCGCCCGATGCCTCCCTGGCCTGGCCGGACTCCGACACCTACATGGGCGCCCTGGGCACCCGGCCTGGCTTTGAAGACGATGAGCTCGCGCGGCGGCCGGTGCACATGGGTCGCTACGAGATGGAGCGCATCCGCCGTGTCGACGAGCCCACCACGCTGTTGCTGCGCGACGAGATCCGCCGCGTGCCCAAGCGTGCCGACCTGTTCACCCGCGCCCTGGCCGGCGACCTGGGCGAGAAGGCCCGGATCGAGCGCACCCGGTTTGCCGTCAAGCACCCGCTGGCCTTTGCCATGACGCCGCTGATCCGCGCCCTGGTGCCCCTGCAGGGCACGCGCGAACCGCTGCAGCCCACGGGCCTGGGCGGGGACCTGTCGGACCCGCAGCGCAACGCCGACGCCATCAAGGCCCTGGCCCATGTGATGGGCGCCGACCTGGTGGGCATCTGCGAGGCCGAGCCGTGGATGTACTACTCCCACGACGAAGTGGAGGGCCGCCCGATCGAGCCTTACCACCGGTATGCCGTGGTGATGCTCATGGACCAGGGCTTCGAGACCATGGAAGGCGCCTCGGGGGACGACTGGATCTCGGGCGCGCAGTCGATGCGGGCCTATCTGCGGGGTGCCACCATGGCCGGCGTGATGGCCGCGCACGTGCGGCGCATGGGGTTTTCGGCGCGGGCGCACTCCAATGCCCATTCCGAGCTGCTGCACCTGCCTGCCGTGTTGATGGCCGGCCTGGGCGAGCTCTCGCGCATCGGCGAGCTGATCCTCAACCCTTTCATCGGCCCGCGCTCCAAGTCGGTGCTGTTCACCACCGACCTCCCGCTGGCGGTGGACAAGCCGATCGACTTCGGCCTGCAGGCCATGTGCAACCTGTGCATGAAGTGCGCTCGCGAGTGCCCCTGCAACGCCATCCCGTTCGGCCCCAAGGTGATGTTCAACGGCTACGAGATCTGGAAGCCCGACGTGGAGAAATGCGGCAAGTACCGGCTCACCAACATGAAGGGCTCGGCCTGCGGCCGCTGCATGAAGACCTGCCCCTACAACCGCGAGGACCTGGTCGAGTCGGAGCGGCTGCTGTGGCTGTCCATCGAGGTGCCGGCCGCGCGCCGCCAGCTCATCGCGCACGACGACACCACCGGCGGCGGCCAGCGCAATGCGGCCAAGCGCTGGTGGTTCGATCTGGAGATCGTGGACGGCATCGCGGTAAAGCCGCGGGGCGGCGTCAACGAACGCGACCTCGACCTGTCGCGCACCGACAAGCTGGCGCGCGCGCAGAAGCTCGCGTTCTTTCCGCCAGAACTGCAGCCCCCTGGGGGCACCACCTTGCAGACGGTGACGCCCCTGGACCGCCAGGCGGGTCTGGGGGCCTATGCGGCGGCCGAGTCACCGGTTGCGGCACGCAGGCGGCGGGGCAAGGGCGCCACCGAGGGCTGAGACGACTGCGGCGCTTCGTGCCTTTGTAGCGGAGGAGGTGGAACGAAATGCGTCGACTCGTGAGCCATCGGGCGCTTGCCCCAGGCTGCTTCGTATCATCGCGCATGCCCATTCCATTTGTATCTGCAACCACCAAGCTCTTGCGCGAGGGTCTGTGACGTGGCTGCCAAACTGATCGTCAAGCTGGGTCCATCCCGCTCGCTCTTGCCCATGACGGTGGCGACCGATCTCGGGGTGAACGTCATTGGTACGGTTCAGCGCGGTGGCGAATTTGGCTGCCTGGCCCTGTCGCCTGCCGGCGAGTACCTGCAGGTCAACGGCTCCGTCACCCGCGTGCTCAATGCCTCACAGGTTCGCGCCGCCATTCGCAGCGCGCAGGGGCCGCGCGAGCGTCAGCGACCGACGTTTCAGCGGTCGGCCAAGCCGGCGGAGAAGCCGCCAGCGGTGGTCATCGTGCGCAAGAAACGGCGTGTGCTGGCGGGCACCGCGCAAGAGTGACGCGAACCCCCCGATTCTGGAAGTTGCGGATGAATTCAAGCGAAACCATCCTGGCACGCGAGATTTTCACGCAGGCCCTGCGCTACATGGGCGAATCCGTAGCTTTCCGCACCCGAGCACGTGAGGTGGGCCCTCGCACCCTCCAAGGCATTTCCTCAGGAATCGGCCAGGGGCGGTCGTTGGGGTGTCCTGCTGGATGAAAGCTCTGGTACTCGGCGGCTACGGCAATTTCGGCGCGCGCATCTGCCGCGCCCTGGCCTCAGATACGAACATTGAATTGCTGGTCGCCGGTCGCGATGCTTCTCGTGCAGGGGAACTCGCTCGGGAGCTTGGGCCCCGAGCCACCGGGTTGGCACTGGATGTGGGTCGGAGCGACCTGGCGGAGCGGTTGGCGTCAATCGGCGCGGAGTTGGTCATCCATACCGCTGGCCCATTTCAGGCGCAGGGCTATGCGGTAGCCACCGCATCGGCCGAAGCCCGAGCGCACTACCTGGATCTTGCGGACGGTCGGCGTTTCGTCTGTGACTTTCCGATGGCTATGGATGCCGCGTTCAGGCAGGCCGGGCGTACAGCCATCAGCGGTGCCAGCACGGTGCCTGCGCTGTCTTGCGCCGTTGTTGACGCGCTTTGCGCCGGTTGGCAACGCATCGACCGCATCGCCATCTGCATCGCGCCGGCACAGACTGCTCCGCGCGGCGATGCCACGTTGGCCGGGGTGCTGAGTTACTGCGGTGAGAACGTCTCCGTATGGCTGGGTGGCCGCTGGCAGGCGCGACGGGGCTGGGGCGGCCTGCATGAAGAACACTTTGCCCGACTGCGCTCTCGCAAAAGTGCCTTGTGTGACATCCCCGATCTTGAGCTGTTCCCGAGCCGCTACACCGTTCGCGACCGGGTGGTGTTTCGCGCTGCGGTCGAGATTGGCCTTTCTCAGCGCATGCTGGCCTTGCTGGCTGCCATGCGTGCCGTGCGCATCATTCCACCTCCCTCGCGCTGGGCACGCGCGCTGAACAGGGCGGGGCGGCTGTTTGATCCTTTCGGTTCAGGGTTGGGCGGAATGGTGGTGCGGGTGTCCGGGGCTGATGCTCAGGGCCGCGATGCTTCGACGGCATGGCACATCGCCGCAGACAATGACCACGGCCCGGAAATTCCATGCATGGCGGCCATCCTGCTCGCTCGTCGTCTGGCCATGGGTTCAGCGCTGCCGGTGGGCGCATTCACGGCAACAGGCCAATTGACCCTTGCGGACTTTGAACCCGAGTTTGCGCGCTGGGGCATGCAGACCGATATCGAAGAAGCGTCCACCTATGCAGTCGCCTGAACGATTCACTTCCCTGGGCGTGTTGCGAGCGGGTCTCGTCTTTGTCTGGCTCGCCACAGCCGTCGTCAGTGTGGTGGAGCTGGACGGGCAGTCGTCGGAGTTGCTCAAGCAGGCAGGTTGGTCCGATCCCCTCGCCATCCGGGTGGTGATTCTGGTGGGTGCCGGCGTTGATCTGGTGCTGGGCCTGGGCATGGCACTGTGGCCGGTGCGAGGCGTCTTCCTGATGGCTCTCGCCATGATGGGGCTCATGACCATCGCAGCCACCGTGCTGGCGCCGACGCTTTGGCTACATCCCTTGGGGCCAATGACCAAGAACATTCCCCTGGCGGCTTGCCTTTGGATGCTGCTGCGCGAAGAGAGGCGAAATTGAGCGGCTACCTGTTGGTCAAATGGCTGCATGTGCTCTCCAGCGTCGTGCTGGTGGGCACGGGCTTCGGCTCGGCCTTCTACATGTTCTTTGGCAATCGAAGCGGCAGCGTGGCGGCGCAGGCCGTCATCAGCCGGCTGGTCGTCCGCGCCGACTGGTGGTTCACGACGCCAGCGGCCATTTTTCAGCCGCTGTCGGGCGTGTGGCTGGCCCATGCAGCGGGCTGGCCGCTGTCCACACCCTGGCTGGCGCTGTCCATCTTGCTGTACCTGCTGGCCGGTGCCTGCTGGCTACCGGTGGTGTGGCTCCAGGTGCGGATGGCCCGCATGGCCATTGCCGCCGCGCGTGACGGCCTGGAACTGCCGCCAGCGTTCCACCGCTATCGCCGCTGGTGGGAAGGCCTGGGCTATCCCGCGTTTGTCGCCATGTTGGTGGTGTTCTACCTGATGGTCGCCAAGCCATCGGTTTGATCTGGAGGGGGGCTGGCCTCTCGGTCCACTGCTCACTCCCTCAGCATCGGATCGCGTCCGGCATGTGTGCAGACAGCGCTACGCCGCCCCCACCGCCCTCAACACTTCCTCCGCCGTCGCTGGCGCATTCATCCCCTCCGCCTTCCCGCCCGCGTGCGCCACCGCATCCCGCAGCGCCTCGAACACGCTGATCGCCAGCATGAACGGCGGCTCGCCCACGGCCTTGCTGCCGTGCACGTTGTCCTCGCGGTTGGCCTCGGGCCAGAGGTCGGTCTTGAAGTGTTCGGGGATGTCGCCGGTGGCGGGGATCTTGTAGGTGCTGGGGGCGTGGGTCTGCAGGTAGCCCTTGTCGTTCCAGACGAGCTGTTCGGTGGTGAGCCAGCCCATGCCCTGCACGAAGCCGCCTTCGATCTGGCCGATGTCGATGGCGGGGTTGATGCTGTGGCCGACGTCGTGAAGGATGTCGACCTTGAGCACGCGGCTCTCGCCGGTGAGCGTGTCGATGGCCACTTCGGTCACAGCCGCGCCGTAGGCGAAGTAGTAGAACGGCCGGCCGGTGAGGGTGGTCTTGTCGTAGTGGATCTTGGGCGTGCGGTAGAAGCCGTCGCTCCAGAGCTGGATGCGGTTGGCGTACGCGGCGCTCACCACGTCTTCAAACTTGCGCGTGGTGGTGGGCGTGATCACCTGGCCGCCTTCGAAGCGCACGGCACCGGCGCCCCAGTTGTCCAGGCCTGACACGAACGCGGCCAGGTTGTCGCGCACGTGGCGGGCGGCAAACTGGGCGGCGCGGCCGTTGAGGTCGGTGCCGCTGCTGGCGGCGGTGGCGCTGGCGTTGGGCACCTTGCTGGTGTCCGAAGCGGTGGAGAGCACGCGATCGAACGGCACGCCCAGTTCGTCGGCCACGATGGCCGCCACCTTGGTGTTCAGGCCCTGGCCCATTTCCGTGCCGCCGTGGTTCACCTGCACGCTGCCGTCGGTGTACACGTGCACCAGCGCGCCGGCCTGGTTGAACAGTGTGGCGGTGAAGCTGATGCCGAACTTCACGGGCGTGAGCGCAATGCCTTTCTTGATGACGGGACTCTGCGCGTTCCAGTCGGCGATCTGTTCGCGGCGTTCGCGGTAGCCGCTGGTGTGGGCCAGCGTGGTCATGAGCGGCTCGAGGATGTTGTCTTCCACCTTCATCTGGTAGTGGGTGACGTTGCGTTCCTCAATCCCGTACAGGTTGCGCAGACGCACGTCCAGCGGGTCCATGCCGAGCGTGCGCGCGATGTCGCTCAGGATGCGTTCGATCACGATCACGCCCTGCGGGCCACCGAAACCGCGAAACGCGGTGTGGCTTTGAACGTTGGTCTTGCAGCGGTAGCTGGAGATGGCCACGTCTTCCAGGAAGTAGGCGTTGTCGGCGTGGAAGATGGCGCGGTCGGCCACGGGGCCGGAGAGGTCGGCGCTGAAGCCGCAGTTGGCGAGCATCTCCAGTTCCAGCCCGCAGAGCAGGCCGCTGTCGTCGAAGCCGGCGCGGTAGTGGTAGGCGAAGGGATGGCGCTTGCCAGTGACCATGAAGTCGTCGTCGCGGTCCAGCCGCAGCTTCACCGGGCGCTTGAGTTTGTTGGCGGCGACGGCGGCCCACACGGCCAGGTGGCCGGCCTGCGTTTCCTTGCCGCCGAAGCCACCGCCCATGCGCCGGCATTCCACCGTCACGGCGTGGTTGTCCAAGCCCAGCGCGTGCGACACCCAGTGCTGCACTTCGCCCGGGTGCTGCGTGCTGGAGTACACCCACCACTGGTCCTGCTCCAGCGGCAGCACGTAGGCCACCTGGCCTTCCAGGTAGAAGTGCTCCTGCCCGCCAATCTCGAAGCTGCCTTCCAGCACCTGCGGCGCGCGCTTCAGTGCGGCGACGGCATTGCCGCGTTTCACGTGCACCGGCGGCAGCACATAGCTTTGCAGCGCGTGCGCTTCATGCACGCTGATCACCGCCGGCAGGGGTTCGATGTCGATCTTCACCAGCCGGGCGGCACGGCGCGCGGTCATCACGTCGTCGGCCACCACCAGCGCGACCACCTGGCCGAGGAACTGCACGGTGTCGGTGGCGAAGATGGGTTCGTCGTGCGCGAAGGCGGCAAGCATCGGGTCGCCGGGGATGTCGGCGGTGTTGAACACACCGCGCACGCCGGGCACGGCCAGCGCGGCGGCCGCGTCCATGCCACGCAGCCTGCCGTGCGCCACGGGGGAGCACACCGGCGCGGCGTGCAGCGTGCCGCGTACTTCGGGGATGTCGTCGATGTAGGTGGCGCCACCGGCCACCTGGGCGCGCGCGCTTTCGTGGAAGCGGGAAACGCCGGCGGCGCGTTCCGTTTTGGTTCGGGTGGGCGTGGACGGGATGGGGGTTTCGGGCGCCATCTCCGCGTCCCCCCGGGAAGAGATCACCACCGGGGTGTCGGCCGGGTTCTTGTCGCGTGCGTTCATGCCACAGCCTCCAGGTCGGTTGCGGTCAGGCTTTCCAGGTTGATGCGTTGCTGGCCCTGGCTTTCCAGCCAGAAGCGCTGCAGCAGGTTGCCCAGCACCGTGTGGCGGTAGGCGGCGCTGGCGCGCATGTCGGAAATGGGCTGGAACTCGGCGCGCAGTGCGGCCGTGGCGGCCATCACGGTGTCGGCGGTCCAGGGTAGGCCGAGCAGGGCGGCTTCGGTCTGGCGGGCGCGCACCGGCGTAGCGGCCACGCCGCCGGCGCCGATGGACACGGCCTTGACCTTGCCGCCTTCCACGGTCATGCGGATGGCGAGGCAGACGGCGGAAATGTCGTCGTCGAAGCGTTTGCTGATCTTGTAGACCTTGGCCGTTTCACCTTTCACCGGCCGTGGCACCTTGATCCAGCAAAGCAGTTCATCCGCCTTCATCACGTTCTGCCGGTACCCGGTGTACAGGTCTTCCAGCGGCAGCTCGCGGTGGGCGATGGCGCCGCGTTTCGCGTCCCAGCGCATCAGCACCACGTTGGCCCCCAAGGCAATCAGGAGCGGCATGGAGTCGCCGATGGGCGAGCCGTTGGCCACGTTGCCGCCGAGCGTGCCCGAATTGCGCACGGGCAGGCCCGCGAAGCGCTGGGCGAAGGTTTTCAAGGGTGGGCGCTCGCTCACCAGGGCGTCGTAAGCCTCGGTCAGCGTGGTGGCGGCGCCAATGGCGATGTGGTGCGAATACGTTTCCACGCGGCGCAGTTCTTCGGCGGCGGTCACGTCCAGCACCTGCTCGAACCGCTTGTGCATCTTGGTGACCCACAGCCCCACGTCGGTGCAGCCGGCCACCACCTGGGCTTTGGGGTGCGCGGCGCGGGCCTGCAGAAGCGCTTTCAATGTGGCGGGGCGCAGGTAGTTGGCGGCCGGTGCTGGCGGGAGTCTTTTCAACGCGGCCACGGTGGCGGCTTCGTTCACACCGCAGCC
>Ga0070754_10002471_pt1 | contig 13629 bp, 9 predicted proteins | sample VirMetDEL_Sep_01_FD_75181 | JGI IMG/M metagenome (GOLD analysis project Ga0070754, IMG submission 75181) | Aqueous microbial communities from the Delaware River and Bay under freshwater to marine salinity gradient to study organic matter... | ecosystem: Environmental > Aquatic > Marine > Coastal... | reverse complement strand
GTCGCTATGGATACTCCATTTGCAGTGCATATTTCCAAAGGCGATGATGGTTCGTATGTTGTCGTTATGTGCATAGATGGCTTTAACACAGAAGTAAGCGCTGAAGAGTTTGTCCGCACATTATTGCTAGATGGAAGATTAGCGATAGGCGATGTAGAATTTGTAACTGAATTTAATTTACAGAGCATTCACTGATGGCCGCTTCAATCGTTGATATTTGCAATAGCGCGCTTAATCAAATTGGCGCATCCAATATTATAAGTCTTACTGAAGATAGTAAGGCTGCTCGTATTTGCAATCAGCGATACGAATACATCCGAGATTCCGTTTTCCGTGCACACCCATGGAAAGCATTAACGCGAAGAGTGACACTAGCACCCGATGCAGTTAAGCCGGCCTTTGAGTTTGATAACGCCTTTACGTTGCCTGCTGACCCTTACTGCCTGCGTGTTTTGTATCTCCGCTATCACGACATCCCCTACCGACTTGAAGGTCGCAAGATTCTCTGCGACGAAGATACGGTCGATCTCATATACCTGGCGCGTATCACCGATACTAGTGAGTACGACTCTTTGCTCATCGAAGCTTTGACATCTGCTATTGCTGCCGATGTTGCTTATCCGCTAGTGGGAAGCAATAGTCTTGCGCAATCAATGCGCGCTACTTACGAAGAAAAGCTAAAAGAAGCAAGATTTGTTAGTGCTACTGAGGGCACACCCGCAAGCATTAACAGCGTTGCCGCTCCTGGCGCTCTTGAAGCAGATACGTTTATTAGATCGAGGTTCTGAGTCATGGCGAAATCAAGCGCGCCGTTCACTAACTTTACTGCTGGTGAGCTATCGCCCAGGCTTGATGGCCGGACCGATCTTGCGAAATATTTCAACGGCTGTAAGAAGCTACAAAACTTTCTGACCTTTCCGCAAGGTGGCGTTACACGTCGCCCAGGCACGGAGTACATTGCCGATGGCAGAAATGCCGGAGGAGTTTCGTACTTTCAGCTCAGGCTCATACCTTTTGAGTTTAACGTCGAGCAAACGTACATTCTTGAGTTTTCTGCGGGTAAATTCAGAATATTTAAAGATGGCGGGATTGTTGTTGATGGCGGAGGTAGCCCCGTTGAGGTTGTTACTCAATACTCGGCATCCGATCTTTCTGGGTTAAAGTTTACGCAATCTGCCGACATCATGTATATCGTGCATCCTAACCATGCACCTCGGCAAATTACTCGCACGGATCACGACGCCTGGACAATAACCGACATTGAGTTTCGTCGTGGCCCATTTCTGGACCCGGTGTTTGACGACTCGACATTGTTGGCTGACGGCAGGACTGGAAGCGTTAGCATTACATCTAGTGTTGCTAACTTCTTTAAATCTACCGATGTTGGTCGACTCATAAAGCTGCATCATGGATATGCAGAAATAACGTCGCTTCGATATACGCTTGGCTTTAACAACCTATCTGGAGGCACGTTTTCTGGTGGTCAGCAAATAACCACTACGGGGCCAGGAGGTGGATCTACTGCGATTATCGCTTCTGTAGGCGCAAGCTCATTAGTTGTCTATAACGTAGTTGGCAGCACATGGACTAATGGCGTGCCGTTTGAAAGTCCTGGCGGAGTGGTTACTGCAAACGCTACCAATGCTATTGATACTACGCAAAGCGAGATAGCCTTTGCTACCGTACAGGAAAATGACGAGCTAGAAGAAGAGTTAGAGCCTAGCTTTACCGCTACCACCATTAGCTTTCACGAAGGCGATCCCGATGCTACTGGGTTGGCGCACAACGACTTTATTGAGGATAGCGGAGGACACTTTATTAGCGAAGGCTTTAAAGTCGGCATGCGTATCAGTGCAAGCGGATCAGTTAACATTGACATTGCCACCTGGCATATAGCGGCAAATAAGATAGAGGTAACTTGCTCTACGCCTCACCGACTTATTAACGGTGACTTGGTAAAGTTTACCGGTGTAAGCGATGGATCGCTAACCATAACTTTCACTGACGGTAGCGCCGCTGACATTAACGTAGATACGTTTGAAGTAAAAATAGATCCCGATACAGATCCCGAGACCAGGTTTCAACTGCTAGATCCAAAGACGGGCGGCGATCTAAACCCTTCCGGTAGCGCTTCGGGCGGCGATCTTATTAATGGAAATAACTTTTCTAACGCTTTAATCGTTGCAGTAAGCGATAGCATTATTACGTTAGCCACCAGTAACGACGTTCACTTTCAGAACGAAGGCGCTAGCATTACGCTGAGTGGCGATCTGATTGCGGACGATGAGTATCAGATGGGCGCGTTTTCCGAGACTACCGGATACCCGGCTTGCATTGCATTCTTTGAGCAACGACTTGCTTTTGCCAACACCGCAACACAACCGCAAACACTTTTCTTTTCTGTGAGCGGAGACTACACAAACTTTACCTCCGGCACCGCTGATGACAGTGCGCTGATCTACACCATTGGATCTAACCAGGTAAATGTCATTCGCTATCTAACCTCATCTAAAGTGCTGATAGTTGGAACGTCTGGCGGCGAGTTTGCGGTAAGAGCTGGCTCGGTAGATGCGCCAATCACGCCGCTAAATACTCAAATCAAACAGCAAGCAAAGTATGGCAGCGCAGATATACAGCCGCTTGTTATTGGCGCTACAGCACTATTTGTTCAAAGAGAGAAACGCAAACTAAGAGAGCTAATCTATAACTACGATGTCGACTCGTATACCGCGCCAGACATGACGCTACTGGCCGAACATATTACTGAAGGTAAGATCAAAGAGATGGCTTACCAGCAAGAGCCAAACAATGTGGTTTGGTGTGTGCTGGAAGATGGCAAGCTTGTGGCAATGACCTACCGGCGTGAAGAAGATGTAGTTGCCTGGCATGAGCATCAACTAGGTGGAACATTGACCGATGGCGCTACTACCTATAACTATGGGTTTGTAGAAAGCATTGCATCTATATCTAGTGGTCAGGGTAGTGAAGAAGAGGTATATGTAGTGGTGCGCCGCACCATCAATGGCGTTAATGTTCGTCACGTAGAGCGACTCAAGCCAATCGACTTTGGCACTGATGTGCAAAATGCGTTCTATGTAGATGATGGCCTGACTTATACCAGCGTAGAAACAGAGCTTAACGGTGGAATTTCTGCGTCGAGCAGCGTGATTTCCTTAGATGATGCGTCTAGCTTTAGCGCATCTGGAAAGGTAAAAATAGGCACCGCTTCGCGCTTTGAAATAGTCTCGTACGCATCAAAAAGCGGAAATGATCTAATCAAGGTGACGCGAGGGCAAGACGGAACATCAGGAAACGCTTTCGCTGACGGCCAAACAGTTACTCAGCTTGCTACAACAATTAGCGGCCTTGACCATCTAGAGGGGCAGACTGTCTCTATACTGGCTAACGGGGCTACACATCCAGATAAAGTCGTTTCTTCCGGTAGCGTTACGCTTGACCGATCTGTTACTAAAGCACACATTGGGTTACCTTATGACTCAATCTTGCAGACTATGCGGATAGAAGCGGGCGGCACCGAGGGTACAGCCCAGGCTAAAACAAAGCGGATTAGCGATCTTGACATCCGAGTATTGAATTCTGTGGGTGCGGAAGTAGGGCCATCGGAAGATGACTTAGACCTTATTCCGTTTAGAAAGTCGAGTATGGCTATGGATCAACCCGTTCCATTGTATACTGGCGACAAATTTATCGAGTTTCCTGGCGGCTATAGCAATGATGGGTTTGTAGTCGTCAAACAGGATCAGCCACTACCGCTGACAATTCTGTCTATCTATCCTCGATTGCAGACGTTTGATAGGTAACTTATGGCAGATCCAGTAACGGCAGCATTAGTCGCGGGAAGCTCTCTTCTTAGCGCTCAATCCGCAGTACAGCAGGGCGCAGCAGCTCGGGCGGCAGGTCAGTTCAACGCGAACATGGCAGAGCGGAACGCTAAGATTTCAGAGCAACAGGCAGAGCAAATAAAGCGCTCGTCTGAGTTCGACATTAATCGCTTCCGAGATAACTTTGATGACCTTCAAGCAACTGCGGCGCAGGCATTTAGATACAACGGGTTCGTAGCTACTGGCGGCACCCCACTGCAAGTTCTTTTGGATAACTCTAGAGAGGCAGATACAGAGATTGCTCTGCGTCGCTACAACGCATCTATTGGCGAGCAGCAAGCGCTAGAGTCCGCAACAGAGCAAAGACTGCAAGGTCGTCTTGATCGCATGATGGGTCGGTCGGCGCAAAAAGCAAGCTACTACCAGGCTGCTGGATCGTTGCTTAGTGGCGGCGCCAAAATAGCAGGAATGGGAGGCTGAAGTGAAAGTACCAACATATCAAGCGCAAACAGGATTAGCGGCTGATGTAGGTGCAAGACCTATGCGCGTTCGCGCTACAGCAGAAGCCTTTGGCGCTGCTGAAGCAAGAGCTATGGGTGGACTAGCTCAACAAGTAGGCGATACAGCGCTTGAGTTAAACCGCAGGCAGAGAGAAGCGGCAGAGCTAGAAGCAAAGATACAGCGCGATCTTCAGAGCGAGCAGTTTATCAATGAGTATTCGGAAGTAGTAACACTTGCCGCTGAAGAGGCTGCGTTGCAACCGCCAGAGGAGCGAGAGGCGTTTTTCGATGGCGCTGTTCAAAATATACAAAGCAAGATACCTCAGCGATTTGAAGATCCAATACAGCAGCAAGAGCTATCATTAAGCCTTGATCGCTACGCTATATCTAAGCGCGTAGGCGTTAGAGCGGACGCTAACTCTGGAAGATTAAATGCGCTTGTTGGCGAATCTGCAAAGAGAGAAATGTCCCTTAGAGGCGAGGCTATTAATGGCGATCTTGCTACTAGCACTAGAGCGATAGCTGATCTTCAGCAAATCTATATTGATCTCGAAGAAAAAGGCTTGATGACCGATGAGGATGTTGCAAAGCGATCCGCCCAGATGGTCAAAGACGTTCAATACGAGCGAGAAATCAACACGATCAATCGCATTAAAACAGTAGAAGAAGCTACCGCTTTTATAGATCGTATTCGTGATGACAAAAGATTTGATCCAACAGAACGTCGACAGCTAATGGGCGCTGTTAGCGGAGTGCTGACAAAGCGCACCGAACAGAAAAAGGCTGCTAAAGCAAAGCTAAAGGATGACATGGCGTCATTGCGCGATGTGATTGGCACTGGGATAGAGGTGCCACAAGAGCAGCTAGACGCCTTAAACCTTGAGCTAAAGATGTATGGCGACGAGTCTGATGCTAGAGACTTTGACGACATTCTTGTGGCAAACAAAGAAACAAAGATACTTAACAATATAGGCACATTGGCCGGCGTTGCTCAGTTAATAGCAGATACAGAGGAAATACCAGAGGCGGGGCTTTCTGCTCAAGAGCTAGGCTATCGGGCGCAGGCAATAGATAACGCTAAGAGATACGAGGCTGAGATGTCAACTGCATTTCAGAAGGGTGACGCCCTCGAGTTTCTGTCTCAACGAGGGATTGTTAACGTACAGCCATTTGATATTGCCAATCTTGGGGTGTCTATCCCACAAAGAATGCAAAGCATGAGTTCTATTGCCGCAAATGTAGGTGTAGACGAGCGAACCGGCAACATGAATTTTGAGCAAAACTTCTTCACAGACCAGGAAGCTACTCAGTTTGCAACCTATTTGAACGAAGCAACCCCCAATCAGAAAACATTGGCGGCCATATCGCTTTTTCCTGCGGCTAAAAAATACCCTCAAATATATGAGCAGATAGCTGGCAAAAATGCCGATATGTTTGCAATGGCTGCCGGAATCACTGCAACTACCGCAATGGCTAATCCAAGCAATATTCCCGACTTATCTATTGCCGAAACAATTTTTAATGGCATGGAAGTGATGAAACAGCCAGGGTACGTGGCGCCAGAAGCGCTAACCGTTGCTGCTGAATTTGAAAAATTGGCAGGGAATGCCTATCGACGATCGCCAGAAGACGAGGCGACAATGCTAGAAGCATCTCTCGCGTATTACGCATCCACACGAAAATCAGCAGATAATACTTCCTTTGCTGCCTATTTTAAAAGAGCTTTTAATGCGGTTTCCGGGGGTATAGGTGAGTACAACGACAACCAATTTGAGCTTCCTAGAGATTTAGATGATGAGCAGTTTGCTTCTATCATTGATGGCATGACGCCCAGAATGCTTAGATTGTTTGCGCCTGACGGCGTTGATGGCTACACCGACGAGCAGGCCATTGAGTTAATTCAAAAGTCACGCATTACAAATGGCGGCTTAGGTTATTACTACCCAGTAGATCCAGGCACCGACCAAATGTTTATTCGGTTAAACGGCGAGCCAGTAAAGTTCTACATAAACAACCAGCGGATTTATAACGGCTTTACGCTAATGGACTATTTGCCGTCTGATTATAAGCTACGAACAACAAGGCCGCTAAACACCGGCGTTCTTGGTATTGCGGAGCCATAATGCCATTTATTAGCGAAAGCGGAAGAAGGGGGTTAGAGGAGCGGGTCGCCGACGTTCCTTCATTTTCTCCAGAAGTTCAGCTAGACCCTACGTTTGGAGAGACATTCTCTGCCGCTGTTGGCCTAACGATTGACGAAAATCTTTCAATATCTCGCCTGTTAAACCAGGAAATGTTTAATGAGCGCAATAACAATACGCGCATGCTAATAGATGAAGGCGTGGTAGATCCCAAAAGGTACGAATACAACGACGGTACTTTTGACTACAACCGCCTATCTATGGACCTGGATGGAACGGAGTACGGAGGCATGGTAAAGCCTGACTCCATACTGCGACAAGAACGCAACGAAATGCTAGCTAATCGCAGAGAGTACGCCGAAGCAGTTTTAGGCCAGGGTTCTGGAATGGCACAGTTCTTGGGTAGCGCCACCGGCTATATGCTCGACCCTATTAACATCGCGACCATGCCCATTGCCACGGTAGCGGTTGCAGCAAAGGGGCTGACTGCATACAACCTTGCCCTTAATGCCGCCGGACGGACCGCGGCCATTACAGCTGGATCGGAAGCCGCTATTCAGCTCGGCTTCGTGTATCAATACAAGCAAGAAATCGAGTCTCCATATTCTACCGAAAATGCGCTTGCTGCTATTGCTGCTGCTGGCGTAGGTGGCGCAGCCATTGGCGCTATCCAGGGCGGCATAGTTGGTGCCTTTAGAGCGGCCAAAGATCGTACAGCGCAACAACTTGATTTAGCGCCACTCCCCGATGTTATTAGAACTACTGATGGGAAAGTCGACCCATTAAGCCTAATCAATGAAGACGGCAAGGTAGATAGGGCTTTAGCAAAAAAAGTAATTGATGCTGAAAAAAAGAGCAAGAATGGCGTTATATCAGATCAAGAGGCTTTTCAAATATTTGATGAGCACTATAAAGACGTGCCACGGCCTGCTGTAGCGCCAGAAAACCAGGCTATACCTAATGCGCCTAAGCCAAACGACGATTTACCATTAGCTGATAGAGCGCTAGAAAGCCTGGCTGATACAGCTGAATCCGCGAGAGTCGAGCGATTTGGCGACTTTACGCCATCCGCAATATTGATGGATGCTGATTACCAGGCATACCTCAAAGGCGAATACGACTCTATTGTGAAGGCCACAAAAGCCAGCACCAGAAAGCTAACTGCGGAAAAAAACAAGCTACTCAAATCCGAAAAAGTTGTTCAATGGATTGATAAGCAAGGCGGCTTAAACAAGGCTGCCTGGGAGGCGGAGGGCGTTGATAAGGCTAACTGGGAAGGCGTAGCGAAACTGGTTGATAGAATCAGCAAGAAAGGAAAGCCATACAAGACAACCGTATATGACAAGCCAAAAGGATTTCCAAGAAACTTTTGGAAGGAAGGCGACGAAGGGCTGACCCCCGACATGTTGATTGAGCGGATGAAAGAGGACGTGCGATTCTCGGAGTTTGTTGAAGATTTTGGTGGTGTGCAGCAGGTCGGCGCCAATGAAGCTGTTGACTATGTTTCGGAGCTTCTTAGCGATCTTGGTCGATACATTGACCCAGAGGTAAGTCTAAAAATTAACGACGTTGATGAAGCCCTGGATCAACTAACAATGAAAGTCCCCGACCCCACTATTGGGCTAACGGGAAAGACGTTGCGGGCTACAAACTTTGCAAAAACGCAGAAAGGCGTATTTAGAGCCAGCTCAATGCAAAAGCATTTAAAGGCTGGATACAATGCTACTAAAGAAATACTGGATGAACTAGAGGCTCGCGGCATTGTAGTTAAAGATCCTGACACGCTTGAGTATACATACAGAGAGCCTGACGTTAACTACGATAAGGTGTTTGAGAACGTCTACAGAGAGGCATCACAAAAAACGATGCGCATTGATGTAGAAAGCTTAGAAATACAAGCGGCAAACATGAAGGCAAATCTTGAGCCTTCTCGTGTGCCTGAGAACTACCCAATACCCGAAGACCTAGCGCTTGATGATATGGCGGTCATGGCTAGGGAAGCCGAGCTGCTAGACATACAAGGCACCAAAGAGTCTTATGATATTGCAATGACCGAGTATGAGCAGCTACCAGCAGATAAGCGCAAGCTGTTTATTGATGGCGAAGAAGTTAGCGCGGATGCCGTCATAAAGGAAATTGACGATCAACTAGAAGACATAGATAACCTAATGAGGTGCGTACGCGGTGAGTGATTTTGCTACTTGTATACCAAAAGTTGCTACCAGGCTGCCTAAAGAAGTTCAGCGATTGCTTAACTCTGCGGACGATCCTAATGCGCTGCTTGATGAGTACGTCACAACCCTAACCATGCAGAAGAAAGAGGCTGCATTCCAGGCGGTAAGGCTCGCCCAGGCGTTTGATGATGCGGCAGGACATCCAGAAGGTCTGTATCAAGGCATTGAATCGTTAATGGTATTAGATCGCACCATGAAGGCAGGATATGAAAATGTAGACAGCCTTTCTAACTACTATGACGCAATGTTCCAGGCTAGAGCTGCAGAAATACTCTTTAGGTTTCGGCGTAAAGGGCTGGGCTTTTTTATGGATGAGGCGGGCCTGGCCAAGTTTATCCGCGCCATCTACGGCGAAACTACTGACGACGCCACAATCAATAGTCTGGCTAAGCAGTGGATAGATTTAACTGAAACCATCCGTCGCGTTAAAAACAGGAATGGCGCTTCTATCTCAAAGAATGAGCGCTTCTTGTTACCGCAAAACCATGACGCCAGGGCCATTAAAAAGATGGGCAAGGATGTCTGGAAAGAAAAAATTAGGCCCATGCTTGATGCCAACCAAATGCGCGATGATGCCGGTAATCTGCTGTCTCGAACGCAAATGGAAGACCTGCTCGACTACGTGTATGACTCAATTACTATGCACGGTCTTAACAAAGTCAAAGACTTAACTGTACCCAAGCTAGGCAGAAAGCTATCTCGACGCGGATCAGAGCGCAGAATTCTTTATTTTAAAGACGCTGAATCATGGATGAGCTATCAAAAAGAGTTCGGCAAGGGCGATATATTCACCACCCTAACCGACTGGGTGAGTAGTAATGCTCACGACACTGCGTTGTTGCGACGCATGGGGCCTAATCCAAATCAAACGTATGACGCCCTGGTAGCTATGGCAAAGAAAGAGGATGCGTTTACAGGTCGCACTAAACTGGGGCTACCTAAGTCTCAAGGCATACTTGACGCAATATTTAACGTAGTCTCTGGGAAAACCAACCCAGTGGAAATGAATACCGTTGCACAAATCGGCATGGTGCAAAGAAACATAATATCTGCCGCCTATCTTGGTGGCGCATTCTTGTCTGCCATAGGCGACATTGCTTTTCTAAAGCTAACCAGGCAGTACGGCAACATACCGACGCAAAAAATTATGGCTCGGTATTTTTCACTCATGAATCCTGCAAATGAAGCAGACAGGCTGGCCGCTGCTCGCAGTGGCATCATTGCAGAAGAAGCTATTGATCGCGCCCATGCCGCTAACCGAATTGCTGATGTGTACGGCACCGGAATGTCTATGCGTATGGCTGACTTTGTTATGCGCGCATCGCTGCTCAAGCCTCATACTGAAAGCTTACGCAAAGCATACGCCATGGAGTTTTCTGGAATGCTTGCAGATAACTTTGGCAAAAAGTTTGATGACTTAGACTCCGATTTACTTAAAGCGTTTGAGGTTTACGGTATTGGTCCTAGCGAGTGGAGTCGCTTTAGCAAAACACCCAAAATGGACATAAGGGGCGCGCAGTTCGCTGACTTTACACAGCCCGGCGGCTTAAAGTTTCATCAGATGGTGATGTCTGAGGTTGATTACGCAGTGCCTTCGCCTGACTCAAAGATTCGCGCAATGACTACCGGAGGTCTACAGCGCGGCACAATACCAGGCGAGGTATGGCGATCCGCCATGCAGATAAAATCATTCCCACTAACTGTAGCAAGCCTGCACTTTAACAGAGGGGCTTTCCAGGCCACGACCGGCCAAAAGGTTGGCTATATAACGCAGCTCATGGTCTATACAACAGTGCTTGGCGGCATTGCACTGCAAGCAAAAGACCTGGCTGCGGGCAGAGATCCAAGGGCAGTATTTGATGAGGAAGGCGTACCCAAGAAAGAGTTCTTGTTGGCGTCTATGGCTCAGGGCGGTGGCGCCTCGCTTATTGGAGACTTTCTTTATAGCGACCAAACCAGATATGGACACAGCTTTTTCAAGACAGCAGCAGGACCGATAGCTACTACGCTTGATGATACGATCCAATACACAATTGGCAATGCTCAGGAAATAATCAGCGAGGGCATAGAAGCTGGATCACTAAAAGAAGGCTTTCAAAAATCAAGGATGGGGCCGGAAACAGTTAAGCTGCTTGAGCAATACACGCCATCTATATGGCAGGTAAACTTACTAAAGAACTCACTTTTCGATCAAATGGAAATGGCTGCAGACCCTGACGCCCAAAAGAAGTACAGGCGTCTTATACAAAAGCGGGCGAAAGAGTACAATCAGCAATATTGGTGGAGGCCTGGCACTCCAATTATGGACGTGCTCTCTGGAGAGGCGGATATACGCCCTCCCGAGCTTGAGGCAATTAAAGAGGATTAAACATGACAGTATCCAGCAGCATTAGCTCTGTTAGCTACTCCGGCAACGGAAGCACTACCGTATTTTCGTATACGTTTAAGATATTTGCTGACAGCGACCTGGTGGTTTCACTTAGAGACAATGCCACCGGGGCATCTACCACACAAACACTGACCACTGACTACACTGTATCAAATGCAGGTAGCGTGTCTGGCGGAAATGTCACATTTGTCACATCACCAGCTAGCGGCAAGACTGTCATTATTCGTCGTGTGCTACCTTATACGCAAGAAACTGATTATGTAGAGAATGATCCGTTTCCTGCTGAGGCGCATGAGAATGCGCTTGATAAGCTGACTATGCTGACGCAGCAGAATCGCGATGAAGATGCAATCAAGCTACCCGAGGGCGATGTTACCTCTGGAATAAACAACGTAGTACCTAACGCGGTAGATCGAGCCGATACCGTTCTTGCTTTTGATGGAACCGGAAACGTCGTTGTTCAGCCATTAAGCTCTACCGCTACAAACTCGACCATTACTCAGCAAGCATTTACAGGCAATGGCTCTACAACTGCATTTACATTGTCCGCTGCCCCTGGCGCTGCGGGTGTTGGCGTATCTATCTACATTGATGGCGTATACCAGGAACGAAACACGTACAGCATCAGCAACACTGCGCTGACCTTTACTGAGGCGCCACCTACTAACTCCAGCATCGAGGTACTGAACTACCGAGTAGCAGATATAGGCACGGCCGATGCTAACAACGTCACCTACACACCCGCTGGCACTGGCGCAGTACAGACCACAGTACAGACCAAGCTAAGAGAAAGCGTTAGCGTCAAGGACTTTGGTGCTGTTGGCGATGGCGTGACTGATGATACTGCGGCTATACAGGCGGCTATTGATTATGCTGAATCTAATAACCTAACTGTTAATTTTGATGGGGCAACATACGCGATTGGCAGTGCGATTTCCTTAAAGAATGGCGTTTCATTAATCGGAACCCATATGCCTTCTGCTGACCCAACGGTTGTGGGTGTTGGCACTACATTTTAAGAATCGCAAATATCGATATGCTAAGTGCAGTCGGTACAAATAGAACAACAAACAGAATAGGCCACAACAGAATTCAGGGCATCCAGTTTAAAGACGGCGCTAATATCGGAACAACGACGTGGACCAATTTTAAATATGCGGATAGCGTTGCGTGGCAAGACGTAACATTCTTTCAGCCTGACTCAAACACAACAATCGGTACTTGTATAACGGCTGAGGAGTCGTGGGATTGGCGCTTAAATAATGTTATATGGAAACATTGCGGCGATTCTTCTGGTACAAAATACCCAATTAGAATTTACAACGGCGCAGACGATAGCTCGAATGATTGGACGTTTCACCAGTGCCGATGGCAGGAATCAAAGGGCAACAATATATTTTTTGATAGCACAGGCGCAGGGAATACAAACGCTTTCTTTTGGTTTTCGCAATGCAAATTTGAAGATACAGGCAATGCAAGCCTTACTAATTTTAAAGGCGAGGTTAATAAACTGTTTGTCAGCCAAACGCAGTTTGCTGGTTGCGGCGAATCTCAAATTGTCATGCCATCAACATCAAGAGATTGGCATTTTAATGAGTGCTTATTTGCTAATGGCAGCGGCACTCCGACTCAGATGATTACTGTTACAGGCTCTCAGATCAGCATTAAACAATGTCATTTTCAAAACCCTGCGGCAAGCGTCCTTGCGTTTGTTGATGGCGCAGGATCTATCTGCACAATCTCTGACTGCACCACTGATGATGATGTTCCGCTAGTTCCCGATACTGGAGATATTCCAACTGGATGGCGAATTGGTGATAATGCCTACAGTTATATAACATCAAATTCTGGAACGGCTCAGATAGGGGCTGGGGCGTCTAATGTCACTGTTACGCATAACCTTGATTATACGCCGCGTATGGAAGACATTACGCTGACAATCTTCGGCCTTCCTGACAATGGAATTGTTGATGTAATCCCATCATCTATATCAGCCACTACTTTTATAATTTATGGCGTTAACTCAACTGGTGGTACGCAAGCAACAACGGCGGCTTTGAATGTTGCGTGGAACATACGAAGATCACGCGGATGACCCTTACTGACTTCAACACTTTATACAATTACAAGCACGATCCAGACGGTCGTGATTTGTGGCGCGTTATAAAACCAGTCGAAGAAGTGTATCGCGGTGACTGCGAAGACTACGCGCTGTCCGTCCTGTACTACGTTGTATGCAAGGAATCATGGCTCAAGTTCTGGTGGATGCTGTTTACATTTAGTGCAGAGCTATGCGGCTGTGAGACTAAGAACGGCGGTCATGCTGTACTACGCTACGGCGATATGTATATTGATAACTGGACTAAGGAATGGGTAGACCGCGATCACATGGAAGGTCTGGGCCATACATTCTGGCCTTGGTACAAAACTATTCTCCCCACTACTGTCGCCATTAAGATGGTAATGGCAAAACTGAGAGGCTGATATGGCATTAACGAAAGCACACAACCGCATGATTGAAGG
>Ga0070754_10002469_pt1 | contig 13635 bp, 11 predicted proteins | sample VirMetDEL_Sep_01_FD_75181 | JGI IMG/M metagenome (GOLD analysis project Ga0070754, IMG submission 75181) | Aqueous microbial communities from the Delaware River and Bay under freshwater to marine salinity gradient to study organic matter... | ecosystem: Environmental > Aquatic > Marine >... | reverse complement strand
GTTTGCATCAAGTCCTACTCTTACTTTAATAGGATTACCTGCTAACCAATCAGCTTGTTCACTTGTTCCGTTAAAGTTGTTCCATCCTGCTCTCTGAGAATAAGAAGTGTTTGCTCCGTAGTTTGTCCAAGAACCGTTTGGAGTTGGGTGAAACCAATGCGAAAACTGAAACCCTCCGTGTTGGCTATTATAAGTACCAAAATTAGCAGGATTTGCATAAGTAGCATTACCACTATAATATCCGTTATCAAAAGAATCTTGAGAATGTACTAATCCCATTCCTATAGTTCCTTCTACTCTTATGTCGAAAGTAAAGTATTCTCCTGCTTGGTCAATAGTCTCAGTAGATAAATAACCGTTTAAATTACCTGAAGCACTAGAACCAAACACATCAACACCAACAGGGTCTATACCATTACCAACATAAGTAGGGGAAACAATATCAACACCATCAACGTCAGCTACCATAGTAGAATAAGGGTCAGATATTACTACCGCTTCAAAAGCACCTACAGTAAATAGTTCGTTTAATGAATTAACTACATCATTTAAACCTCCGCTAACACTAGCACCGTTAATACAAGTGTTACCTGCGTCTAAATGGTGGAAGTGAGTAATATCATCAGCACCATCGTTAGAAACTATATGAATAGTTCCGTCAGCGTGACCTATAGCTTTAATAGTATTTACTCCAAAAGCATATCCGTTATCTATCATAATAGAAGTGCTAGTAGCATCTAGTGAAAAACATACTGTCTCACCTGTTAAATCAATACCTTCTCCACTTAATCCGATTACATTAGCTTTTTCAGTAATATAATCAGCAGCAGTTTGAGCATCAGCAAAACCATTACCGTCTGCGTCTACAAAATCTGTATAAGGTATTCTAAAGAACTCGTATTGTGTAGTTCCCGTTTGTGCAGTAATAATGTCATTTATAACATTAACTGTATTAGAGTCAACTGAATCTACTTCTCCTGATAGACAAGCGTTCCAATAAGTTGGATTACTCGCACCGTAAAAGTTAATACAGTTACCTGCTTCATTTCTGACAATTCGTATAGCCATTTTATCTTAGTATTGTTACTAGTAGTCCTAGTGGTTGAATAATTACAGGGTTATCTGATTTAATTGCTGGAAGAGTCAAAGCATTAACATCTTCGTTAGATATAATCCAAGCAGAAATATCTACCCTGTTTAAATAAGTGTTCCCCACAGTTCCTGTCCCATAAAACACAGGAGAAGAAGTCAAAGGAAAAGTAAAAGTAATATCATCGTTATCATTTCTATTAGAATACCAAAGTGCAGGTTCTATAGTAGTGTTAGCTATTTGTGGTATTACATTAAAGTCAAATCTTACTCTTAATTGGTCTCCGTATTTACAGTCGTTTAGTCTAATTCTACCTGTAGAACCTTCAAATCCTGTTCCTGTAGAACTTGGGTATTCAGTATCAAAGTCAAAAGTATAATCTAATAAAGATGATACTCCGTCAGGTAATGCGTAACCGTTGTATAAATCTACGTTAGGTAAACCTGAAACATCAGGAGTAGTCCAATATGGATTATCTACTGCATTGTGTACAGCTTCATCTAAAGAAAAAACTTTGTATGTTTCTGCTGCTACGTCTGCAGCATCATACTCGATACCTGTTCCAGCTTCCCATACATAACTATTATCTAGAGGTTTACCTGCAAATGCACCAGTATGGGCATAGCCCGTCTCTCCTGCTTTGCCACCTCCTTGTGGATTAAATAAAGGCATTCTCTTATATTTTTGTAATTACTAAATCTCCAGTTCCTGCAGCTGCAAATACAACTTGTACTGCTCCACTGTAACTGAAAGGTGTCTCATAAATAGCTTCACCTCCTGCAGGAAGTTTAACTGTGTAATTCGTAGAAGAAGCTGTTCCTTCACCTAACAAGATGTAAGCATCTTGTGTGGCAGTATTAACAAAGCTAGCCCCTGCTCTTGCACCAGCTGCTAATGCTTCTGTACTTGTTTCTGTACAAGTTACTGTACTAATTGCTGATGATGTTGGATCAACACCAGCTGCTCCACTTGCTGCAGATATATCTGCCAAGTAGGACGCCACTCTATTTATTCCTGTGGCAATATTCTGTTGTGTCTTTTCGCTCATTAGACTAGTATACGATAAAAATATTATAGTAGATATAAAAAAAACCTCCAAGAAGGAGGTCTTTATTAAATTAAGTATTATGAGATTTTTTTACTTAAGCATTTCATATGCTTGTCCAACAACCAATGCTGAATAGAATTTACCGATATCCTCTTTAATAAGAGCAACCTCTTCAACTTCCAACTCTATAGATTTACCTGCAGCCTCTACTCTAACAGCTATACCGTATCTATTTGCTTTTTCTTTTCCAGTTAAATTTTCATTAGGCATTAATACTGCCCCAGTAATTACTGATTTTAATGTTAAGGCACCTTCACCTTCCATTACTGTTTCTCCTTTAAGAGTCTTAAACTCTGTATCTAATTTAATTTTCATAAAAAATGTTTTTTTTGTTGTGTCAAATTTATTAATTATAATTTAAATATCCAAATTTTTTATTCATATAGAGGAGTATAAAGTTTTTCTGGTATTACCTCATTACAAATTCCTCTTACAAATTGTCTTGGAGAAGAAATCCCTAGCTCTGTGTCTACTAGACTGATTAGTGAAACTAGTTGATCCTCAGTGATTAAGTTATCATTGTCCGTACCAGTAAAGGTGATAGAGTTATACTTTTCAAGTATGTCTAATGCTTTATGGATTAAAGCTATTTTCTCATACTCCATTACATTTAATCCTCCAACCTTTACTTTCTGGTGTAGTTGGTCCATTAACTCTAAATGCTTATTCTCCCAAAAACATCTTAGGGCTTTCAATCCTAGATATGAATACCCTGATAAACTTTCAATAGCCATTAGCAACTAATACACCCCACTGTTTTATTACTTAACTTAGCAACGTATGCTAAATATTCATCTGTCTTAGTATTATCTCCTACCTTTGCTGCATAGTATGCTGCTTTATAATAAAGATCAATTAGCTTAGCTTTTTCAAATGCAGAGTTCTTACACGTACATCCAGGCTTTAATAAAGTAAATGCTTCTTGCACATACCCTTCTGATGTGGGTGCAAATAAAGTTCTGTAAATACCTGTAATATATAAATTAGGCACAGTATCAGCATCTAGTACTGTATATAATAGGTAGAAAGAGTATGCTCCCTCAGGAAACTCCGTAGCTGTGTAAGGGTCACTATTTCCATCTATGAAATCACCAGGACCTAAAATAAAAGAAGCTAATCCATCTGTACCAGGCATTAACTCGTGGTCATTAGCATGAATAACTCCATCATAAACATTACCGTTAGGTAATTCCATTCTTAAAACTGCTGCAGTAACGTTGTCAATAGACACAGCATCTACTGCATCCCACCCAGTAGGATTAGTAGTAGCATTGTAAACTCCAGTTTTTTCTCTAAGTACAATATTCTTTTTATCTTCACTAAAATCTACTGTAAAAGTAACTTCTGTGTTAGTGTTATGAATTTCAAAATTCGGATCGTAATATGTAGGCATTTCGTTTAATTTTTAATTTCTTATACGTAAAAAGAAAGGGATAAGATTTTCATCCTATCCCTTTACTATATTCAGATGTACTTTATTAGAAACCTACAGAAGCAAATGCTCCTGGAGTAGATGCCATGTATGGATTTAAAGCAGCTTCTAAAACAACACCACCTTTAGCAGTAGCTGAATCATCACCTCTTTTAATACATGCAACAATTGTCATTAATGGAGCAGCAACAGCTTGCTCTAAGTTTCCAGATGCGTGAACAGAATCATGCTCGATTACAAATAAATCATATTCAGTTCCAGCTACAGCATACTTAGGGTATGCAGGAATAGGGAAACCTGTTTTATTTGTAATACCGTTGAATCCTTGTGCGAACTCTTCTAAATCACTTACATGGTTGTAAGTTCCGTTCCCTCTTGTAGGAGCGCTAGAAGCAGCATCAGTAGTAGTTGGTGCAGCACCGTCTACATAGATGTATCCTAATTCGTCAACTTGAGTTGCGATAGTAAATCCTTTATCTAAAGCGATTTCGAAAATTACTTGCTCTTCCTCATCGTAAGCACCTTTAGCTACAGCTAATCCTTCTAATTTGATACCTGCAGTACCAACTTTAGATACTTCAATAACAGCTCCAGTTTTAGTAGAACCTGCTAATTGAATCATAGAGTCAGCAGCTAAGCTAGCTAATAATCCATCAACTAACTCCTCTTCTGTAGCACCCCCATCAGTAGTATAGTGGAACGATTTTCTTAATTGTCTTTTAGAATATAAATCTTTGTCTAATCCTTTAATCACTAAGTGTAAAGAATATTCTTGGTTATCTAAAGGAGTACCACCTTCCATGCCACCAACAGTACCGTTGGATCCAATGAAAGATATTTGCTCAACTGCAGTTGCAGCAGCAGATCCAGTATACTTCTTAACAGAAGCACCTTTAATCTTTGCAGAAAATTTTGGTGCATCAGCTGTCCCTTGTACAATATAGATGAACTCGCTATCAGAAATAGTATCACCAGCCGTTAAGATGCTACCATCTTGTTTTACAACAGCAATCTCCCCATCATCTAAAACAGATACAGAAGCCGCGTCATGTTCTACGCCATTCTTTTGGATAAGAATTTTGTATGGTCTTTCTAAGTTACTCATTACTTGAAATTTTGTTTTAAATTAAAAATTATTCATTCTTGTTAAGTTCGTTGAGGTTAGTTTGATACCTATTACTTTCAATCCCTTCTAATGCGAGAGCTACAGCAATATCTACAATTTCCTCATGAGTATGCTCAGCCAACTCACAGTCAACGTTATTTCCTGGCGTAACCAAGTCATTTAACATTTCTGCAGGTTTTTTGATATATCTCATATAGAAGTATGTAATATCAAAATCAACCTCAGATAACAGTTCAATCTTATCGTCAACCATTAACCTTCTTGCCTGGTCAGGTTTTGGTTTGTTGAAAGGATCATTAGCTATCCTGTTGTAGTCATCGTGTTGAGTAGTCTTAACACCTACTCTACTAGACTTTGTAGTACTAACAGAACCATTACTAATTGTAATAGTAGTTCCATCATCTACAAACGAGTCACCTATTTTATATGTGATACTGTCCATAGTTACACTACCAGCAGTAACAATATAAGTTTCACCAGTGGTAAGTTCATTACCATTAGTGTATGTTGTTGATGTAGCATCAAAATAAGCTACATCTACTTCTTCTTGAATAGAGAACCAATAATCAGCAGGTAAAGAAACAAATCTACCATACGGCTTATTATCAGTTGAACTATATGCATCAAAACTAGATTGAGCGATAGAGTAACTAGTTACTAACTCTCTCAAATCATCAGTTCTTTTTTGAGTTTGTTCAAAACCTTTTTGAAAGGTATTGTTGATCCCGTATCTGTTTTTAACGAAACGGTTCTGTGCTCTATTTAAAAAGACATCAATTTCTTCAGGCTCAAACGAAGGGGCATCAAAACTCTCCGCTTTGTCTACCCCTAGTCTGAATCTTATATGCATATCTGTTATATTCATTAATCAGTTGCTTGTACTTTTGCTTTTAAAGCTAAAAGAATTTCTTGGTTTTCAGGATCGTTCAAGAATACAATAGCAGTCTCAGCGTCAATCCCTAAATGCACATCTCCGAAGAAGTACTGTCCAGCTTTCATTCTAAGTGCTTTTGTTCTAACACAGTCAGTTAAGAACACCTTCATCTTGAAATCTTTTTGGTTGTACACCTCTAAAACGTCTTCTGGTTTCTCGTCAACTAATTCGGATAGTTTATTTTCTACGATAGTTTGACTAGAATGGTGCGCATTTATACCCATTAATTTTAAAATACTTTTCTGCTCCTCAGTAGAAGTACTGTTAAATACTTTCCACGCTTTTCTTCTTGCAGTTACTCTAACGTTCTCTCTCTTAGCAGATTCAGCCTCATCGAATACTGCGTACTCAGCTTTTGGCTTTAACACTCTATCTTCATCTTTATCAGATGCAGCTACTCTTTCAGAGCCCATTAAAACTTTATATGTAAGATAATGCATAGGATTATCTAAATCTAAATCTAATTGTTTGTCTGTAATATGTACAGCAAAGTCTCTCCAAAATTTAGAGAATGGACCTAACTCTCCTGCGGCTAAGTCTAATTTCTTTTCTAAGTCTTTCTGTTCTTTATCAGAAAGTCCAGTGTTGTATGCACCGTTTCTTTTAGTAGGTGCTAATGTATCTTTACATTTAGGAAAGCGATTCATGCCTGCCCAGCTATCTTTATTTATTGCTTTTATTTTTACTATGTTTTCCATAACTTTTGTTTTAAAAAAATCCACGGCAGTATAATGCTACCGTGGATTTAATATATAAATTATTTTGTAGCAGTACAAATTAATTCTCCACATGCTTGTGGGTTCTTAATCATAACACCACACTCTGTTAACATATGAACAGAATATCCGTCCTTGTTATCAGATCTCATTGTGTTCACAGATTTAGCAGGATCACCATATGGGTCGATAGAACCAGCAGTGTGCCATACTAATTGCTCAGAATCCTTCTTGTACACTTTCTGAATGTTAGACTCTCCACCTTGAGTACCGAAGTCCAAGATTGTGAATCTATAAGATTCGATTGGTCTTCCAGTTTTCCAGTGTAATTGTCTGTTTCTGATAGTGTTATCATATAAAGGTAAGTGCTTTAAAGTGATTCTTGTTCCGTTTAAACCTTCATAAGTCTTGAACTGTCCACCTAAGTTTAAGTTCTGACCAGATCCAGTTACGAAAGTAGAATCAACTAACTGATATTGAGAAGCAGAATCTTTCATTGCTCTATCAAACTCAGCAAAACCATACTCTCCAGTGAAAGCTACGAACTCTCTAGAAGACTCAGGTGTTACGTTATAAGATAAGTCAATTAAGAAATCTCTGATGATATCCTCAGTTAACTCAGTATATTCTCTCTTGTTAGCAGAAGCAATTTGCTCTCTGATACCAGCACCCTCATATACAGGTCTTCCGTTGTCACCTTCCATAGAAGTAACCCCTCTAGCATCTGCAGAGTAAGTAGAGTACCATAAAGAAGCCTCTAACTCTCTGTACCATTGTGCCATTGCTTCCCACTCAGCATATCTTGTCCAAGTAGTAGTTGTTTGTCCTGGGTTCTCTGGATCAGCTAATTGAATAACTAATACATCAGTAGCCGCAGATCTAGTAACCGTATATGACTTTCTTAAAGTAGTCATGTGGTTTCTCATCTTGAACGGAGTACTGAAGTGAGTTTGACCTCCAGTAGAGAATTCAGGTACTGTAGTATATTCTTTAGAGAAGAATTTACCAGCAGTAATTAAAGTTGGGTCCATGAACGCATTAGGATCAGGATTAGTTAATCTAACAGTATATACCCATGCAGAACCATCGAAAGTAGGATCTTCCATAACTCTCACTCTGTATGCTCTATCGTCAGCAACTAATACTTCTTGTCTTGCGAACCACTTCTCAGCGAATTTGATTCTGAAAGGTTGGTTGAATTTACCTGGAGTAATTCCTCCATCTTCAAAGTTACCGATAACCTCGATAGCTTTTTCATCATCCCCTTGTAAGAACCATTCATATTCTCTGTTAGCAATTTCAGTAGATCTTCCCATTCCAGACGTTAAGTACTGTAAAGGGTTAGCTCCTTGAGCACCGAAGATCCTAGAAACAACAGTAGACATTGTGTGAGGCTCACTTAAGAACGCTCTAGATAAATGGTTTTGCTCAGTTAAACCAGCATGCCATTTAGTTTTGTAAAGTTGTAATCCGTTAATCATTATAAATGTTTAAAGTGTTTAAAGAACTTTCTTAAATCCAGAAAAGTCAGATCCTAAATTGTCGTCAGGTGAACTCGTTTTTCTCTTCGATTTAAGTTTGTTAGAGCTATCAGTAGCTTTTTGTAACTTAGATTTCAGATCAGAGACAGCTTTAGTCTTTGCTTTCTTCTCGACTTTCGAAAAATTAAATTTATTAAAATAAAACCAGGCTATTTTTAATTGTGCTTCTGGGTCTGACTCGTTATCTAATTGTAACTGAGTCTTTCCTGTCTTACGGTCAACCTTAGTAATGTAATCATAGAAATTGTCTTTCTGTTTCTTTCCAGAAAATTCAAATCCTGCGATATCATCTCTTTTTAAGATATCTTCCTTAAGATCCGCCATGAACTTCTCCTGTTGTTCTTGGTGAGCAGCAGCTTCAGCTTTTTGACGTTCAAGCACTTCTTTTTGCTCTTTCTCTTGGTACTGTACCATTTTAGAAAGTGCACGTTTAGCTTTCTTTTCTAGAATACCTCCATCAATGAAGTCTTCTATTTCTTCAGCAATCTCATCTGCATTATAACCTTCCTTTGCAAGTTGGTTATATACAATCTCTCTTTGAGCAGCCTCGTTAGTTGATAATGCATCAGGATCAATTCTAGTATAATCAATCTTCGCATAAGCATCTACGAAATGCTGTGGATCACCTCCAGCTTTAACGTAATCTACAAAGTTCTTTGCCACTTCTGGTAAAGAATCTTTATATTCATTTACTTTTTCATTTACTGTCTTATCAATAAGCGCAGCAAATCCTTCCTCGCTATCTTCAAAATCTTCTCCTAAATCAGATAATAATCCTTTATCGGAAAACTCAGATGCGATAGTTTTAAAAACAGAATCTTCAATCTCCTCTACTTCTTGTTTAGCTGGAGTCTTATCTTCTACTTTTGGTTCTTCTTCAGTAATAGTTTCTGTTTCTTCTTCTTCTTCTTCAATTTCTTCTATCGAATCAACATGCTTGATTTCAATAGTATCATCTTGTTTAGTCCTCTTATCTACGATTTCAGACTTTTCTTCAGTTGCTTCTTCTGTAGGTTCGTCTTTAAAAGTAACTTCCCCTAAAGGTCCCTCTGGAATAGAGTCTACCTCTTTAATCTCTCCCATAGGAATAGAGTCAGCTGCTAATAAATTAAATCCTTTAAAATCTTCGTTACTCATAAAAATATGTTTTGTTATTTGATACGAATAAAATTACATAAAAAGTTTGTTCTATAATAAAAAAAATTATATTTTCTTACTTTTTAATCGCTTTTGTATAGCGAAAGTTAAAAGCCCTCTGTGTATAACAGAAGGCTTTATATTATTTCTCAGACTTCTTAGCATTTGCTTGAGATCTCTTTAAACTTAATTCTTTTTCTTTTAAGTCCATTGTATCCTCATGTTTCCTCTTTTCAAGCGCTAACTTCTCACGATCTAAGTCTTGTTTTACTTTATCGACTTCTTCATTTCCGTCTTCCTGCTTAGAAGCTGCATTAATTAAGGCAACATCAATCTTGTTCTGTCTATCAGCTTCTTTATGATAGTCTTCTCTTTGTTGCTTTCTTTCTTCTGCTTGAATTTGTTGCTGTTGCATTTGCATCTGAGCCTCTTGCTCTTGTTGTCTTTGCTGCTGTTGCATCATCTGAACATCTGCCTCTGCTTTCTTAAGTTTATTCTTAATATCAGCTACAGAATCACTCATCATAATACTAGCAACGTCAGACAACTGAATAACTCCTGATTGAAGTGCTGGTTGTGCTAATGCTTTCAGACTTTCAATTGATTGTTCTTCTTTTGTGCTATTTGCAATATATACACCATACTCACTAGCAGAGTATTCGTCACCGTCAATATTTATAAACACTCTACTCATGTCATCCATGATATAGTTTATCTTTTTACCATTCTTCCAAGCAATCTTAGATACATCTAATAATCCTTCAAGAACTCTTCTTTTAACTTCGTTATGGAAATTAAACCAATACTCTGTAATATGTGAAGACTGTATAGTAGCCCTTTCAACATTTCCTACCATTTCAGAACTAGAGATCTGTCCTTGTCTTTGTCTAGATACTCCTGATAATTCACCTAGCTGCTCCTTGATAGACTCAAGCATCATTACATATTGGTTAATCACGTTACCCATTGTAAGGTCTACTGATTGGAATTGGTTAAATTGTGGGTTTTGCCCTCTCTTACCTTCTTCTTGTGAGTTGATGAACATTACACCCATCGCATCCATATAGTACATCCACTTATCTATGTCCCACCCTTCAGAAGCTGGGATTTGTGCAATATCCATTAATGCCATTCTACCTTTAGATTTAGCGATAGCCAATTCTAATCTGTAGTAGATAATGTTATATAAATACTGGAATGTCTTCATTCTATCAATCAAAGACACTGCCTCTGAGTTCATAGCGTTGTAGATATATCCAATATATCCCAATTTACAAAGAGATGGATTATCCATACTTCTTCTTTGGTTAGGCTTAGCTTGGATTCCTAAATAAATATCATCTCCAATCTTTGTACCTTCCCATACTTCAGAGATCCACTCCCATGTTAATTCCATGTTTGTTTCTCCCATATCGAACATGTAAGTAGTTCTACCAAACTCATTCTTTTTCTTAGATGCTCCCTCAGGTACTTTAAACTCTTCGTCAACTATATCTTCAACATGCTCACCTGTCTCATCAGTATAAGAAATGAATCCGACTTTCTTCATAGATCTCCACTCACAATGTAAAACTCTGATTGTACCATCAGTACCCTTAGTTCTTCTAGAACCATTACTAGCATTATATGCATCAGTACCTTGTATTCTAATCTCACTAGAAGGGTAGTTAATCTCTGGTGCGTCTTGTCCGAATCCTTGTGATCTTCCTGAATTAGTTTCAATGCTGTGTATTTGCTTGTCCGATAACTCTTCATGGAATTGGTCTAAGATTGTAGCAGGTGTTAACCATCTCTCTTCAGCGACTGCAATTGCGTCTTCAATGTAAGGAGAATCTGGGTCCATAACAACTCCTAAGTCTAAAGGATTCACAACTCTTACATGTGGTTCTCCTCCTCTTAGTCCTACATAGTAACATTCTTCAGATCCGATTAATGCATGTTTAAATCCTTCGTTAAATTTATAATCTAAATATTGTTGCTTTCTTAAGTATGTAAGAGACCTCTGTCCTGTAATCTCTCTGATATCTCTATACGTGTAAGTAAGATACCTCTCTACTTCTTGTGGGGTTTGAGGCATTCCTTCAGGAACTTCTCCCCCTGGCTCAAGTCCCATTGCAGCATTAAGTTTTGCTGTAACGATCTCCATTAATAATTCTTTCCTCTTCTCACCTATCTTAGTAACCGCATCCTCATTTACAGAAATTACTCTATAAGGGAAAGGACGTTTCATTTCCTCACCAAGAAGTAAGTTGATTTTAGGAGATAGAATATCATAGTGCCTTAACTCTGCAGGGAAATCATTAGCGTTTAACCCATAAGGACCAGTAACATATTCAAAATCGCTAGCATCTAACTTTCCGTTTGCTAGGTCATAATTTATTTGCTTTCTGTAAGTAGACGATCTTCCATTATATGTATCGGAATTAACTAACCCCTCAATTTCATCAATGTTTGCTTTTCCCCACTCTTTTGTCTTCTTCGACATTGAGAGTTTTTGTTTAGGTAAGTTTTGTACTGTATGCATCAATTTGTGTTTTATCTAAAACTACTGTTATTTCCTTTTCTAAAATAAGTCCTCTTACTATTAAAGAACTTGTACTTGTTTTGTGACTGTTCTGAAACCTCATCTGCTTTCACGTTATAGTTCTCATGACTATGAAGCATACAGAGCATCATTGCAATCACACGGTCAAAGTTACCGTCTTTTGTATATGCTATTAACTCTTTCAGTAGTGGAATAGAATAAATAGAATGTAAATTCAACTTATGCTCTCCATCTTCTCCATCCCCTCTCTTTTCTAATAACCAGTCTCTAAGGTAAATCTCAGCTTGCCTTTTAATAGGCTCACTCATATGAATACCATATCCTCTGTGTGTTTTAGAGTTAGCAACAATATTTTTAATAATCCCAGGCTGTTCTTTCAACAGCCCCAAACTCTTCTTTTGTTGAAAATAAGTCTTTAATCCTGACAAGTTATTTTCGTAAAGAGTCTGTGCATTATAATACGTTAAAAGTTTCCTTACGTTTTCATAGTAATCTTCAGCTCTCTCTGGACGTGCCGTATACTCTGCAACTGGGAGATTATATGTTCCATCAAAACTTTGGAATGTTTTATATACTATAGTAGATCCTAACGAGTTTGTACCCGAAGTATCTTGGTCGTATGGGTCAGTTCCTGCTATATAAAGACCAAATGGAATGTTACCATGCCCATCTTTATATGGATGTTCCCAAATCACAATACATCCTTCTGTATCTTCACCATCTTTAAGGGGGAACTTGGTAATAGGATTTAAATCCGCATTCGGAGACCATTTAACTCTATCTTCTTCCCAGTAAAGGTCTCCAATTAAAGATAGGTTCTTTGCTTTGTTTTCTGTTTCTAGTACTCCTAGCCAAGCATTTAATTCAATTGTAGGGAATAAATTTCCACTTACTCTTAAGAATGCTTCACGTGGAGTTTTAGGAGATTGAGTAATATATTTCTCCCACGTTCTTCTTGAATCAGAACGCTTAATAATATCCCTTTCTTTATCTAGATAATACTCTGCAGCTTCTCTATTAGAGTTACCGTCATCATCAACCATCTCTACAGTTGTACCGTCTTCCATTACTACTGTACCTGGTTTATACCACATATCATCAATAAATAATCCAGCGGGCGTTCCTTCAGCACCTTCATCCCAAATGTTTTCAAATGGACGTAACCAGTACTTTTCAGGATTATAGAACATCTCAGCAAAATCATTAGATCCTCCTTCCATGTCACCCCCTGTTCCAAATATAATAGGCATCCCAATCATTACATCTCCATCTCTAAAACATGGAGCAGTAATCATATAAGAGTCGATTAGGTTGGGCCATTTACCTGCCTCCTCAAATATAAAGAAGTCAGCAGACTTACCAATCGCAGCTGAGAAGTTGTCCTTAAAGGTAAGGGTATAAATCTCAGAATTATATCCAGACCAAACTTGGTTACCATCTACAACCTCTTGAAATCTTGCTTTAATGAAGTCCCTTCGATCAGGGTTTCTCCTTCTCTTCCAAGCCGTATGCTTATTTAGGAAGTTTGACATTTCAAGGGCCATAGCCATTGTAGCATTAGAATACTCCGCAAGGAACGCACCTATAATGGATGTTGAGTTCTTTAGGAAGTTATAATTCCATACTGCCAACGCTCCATTCTTATACGAGAATCCTTTCCTTCTGGCTTTAGCCACGATTAATCCTTGTCCATTTTCTCTAGCCTTTTCTACTTCATGAAAGAAGTAGTAGTCCATATCTAGAAATTTAGGGAATGTAAGTATCTTTCTTTGTACTCCTGAATCTTCTACTGTTGCTTTAATCTGACAGTAGTTGAGGTAGAAATACATAGGCCCTGTAATACGAACACCATCTACTACATAACCATCTTTACATCTTCGGGTTTCTTCATCCCAAAAATCTTTGTACGCATATGTACCATAAGGAGCGTTAGTGTACGCACCAGTAGTCAAGAAACTCATAGCAGCAGGAGAAAAGCGTTTCGTATCTACGAATCCTCCTTCTAC